>OHWB01000345.1_pt1 | contig 14636 bp, 7 predicted proteins | sample 1579591 | NCBI WGS metagenome assembly OHWB01 (sample SAMEA3882503, study PRJEB24775) | human gut metagenome | biome: human-associated habitat; feature: intestine environment; material: feces | place: Netherlands | collected 2009/2010 | reverse complement strand
ACCCAGGGCGTTGCCCTGGGCTAAGAGCTTCTGCCCTTTCAGGGCGTGCTGCGTATTACACCATCCGTACAGGTCGATTTTTTTCCTATACTATATAAATCTTTTCTTAAGCCTATAAAAGTTCCGTTCAAAGCCTTTGAACAGAGATTTCAATGTGGTTCAACGATTTTAAAGTAACTACTTATGGCTATAGGGGGTGCTGAGTAGTTACTTTATTTCGCAACAACGTGAATTAAATATAATCATCGTTCAGAAAATAAAAATATTCTCTTTTTCTTTTCGCAAACTCAGAAAAATGCATTATCTTTGCATGAGATATATTAATTATTATCATGTCGATTCATTTAAACCAATAATAGCTTATGAGTGATAGTGTTGTAATTATTCCTACTTATAATGAAAAGGAGAATATCGAGAAGATTATCCGGGCCGTGTTCGGTCTGGAGAAAGACTTTGATATCCTTGTTATTGATGATGGAAGCCCCGACGGTACTGCTGCCATCGTGAAGGAACTGATGGCTGGCGAGTTTGCCTCCCGTCTCCATATCCTTGAGCGAAAGGGCAAGTTGGGACTGGGTACAGCCTATATCACTGGCTTCAAATGGGCGCTTGAGAAGGGGTATGAGTTTATCTTCGAGATGGACGCAGACTTCAGTCATGATCCCAACGACCTGCCGCGACTCTACGCCGCGACTCACGACGAGGGATTCGACGTGGCTGTGGGCTCGCGCTATGTTTCGGGTGTCAACGTCGTGAATTGGCCCATTGGTCGTGTGCTGATGAGCTATTTCGCCTCGAAGTATGTGAGAATGGTCACGGGATTCAAGGTGAATGATACTACGGCAGGTTTCGTATGTTACCGCCGCAAGGTGCTGGAAACCATAAATCTTGACGAGATCCGTTTCAAGGGTTATGCCTTCCAGATAGAGATGAAATACACTGCCCACAAGATTGGCTTCAAGATCAAGGAAGTGCCCGTAATCTTTGTCAACCGACGTGAGGGTACGAGCAAGATGAGCGGTGGAATCTTTGGTGAGGCTTTCTTTGGTGTGATGCGCCTGCGCTGGGATGGATGGTTTAAGAAATATCCCAAGAAGGTGTAGGGGTGAAGACTGAAGAGAAGTGGAAATACAAGAAATAGTACATATTTTTGAGCGGTCGCCCCAGGCGAAGGCGCTCCTGAAATTATTGGATAGAAAAACGCAGAAGACCGTTTTCCTCAGTGGATTGGTGTGTTCTTCTGCGCCTTTGTTTTTTGCCGCTGTCAAAGAGCGGTTGGCTCGCCCGGTGCTCTTCGTGCTCAATGATGCCGACGAGGCGGGCTATTTTTATCACGACCTGGTGCAGATACTGGGTCAGGATCAGGCATTCTTCTTTCCTTCTACTTACAGGCGTGCTGTGAAATACGGACAGAAGGATGCTGCCAACGAGATATTGCGTACCGAGGTGCTGGCACGACTGGCATCCTCGCAGCCACTCTATGTCGTTACTTACCCCGATGCTCTGGCAGAGATGGTGGTGTCGAAGAAGAATCTCGACGAGCGTATCATTAAGCTCGCAGTGGGTGACCAGGTGTCGCTGATGGACATCTCGCATCAACTGCGCGACTTCGACTTCATGGAGACAGATTATGTCTACGAGCCTGGTCAGTTTGCCATTCGAGGCAGCATACTCGATATTTATTCCTACAGTTGCGAGTTTCCTTTCCGCATCGACTTCTTCGGTGACGAGATAGACACCATACGTACTTTCAGCATTGAGGACCAGTTGTCGCGCGACCGGCGTGAGAGTGTGGAGATTGTGCCCGAACTCTCGCTTGCTGAGGGTGAGAAACAGCCCTTCCTGCATTTCCTCGACAAGCGGGCTGTGGTGGCGATGAAGGACTTTACGTTCGTCTATGACCGTATAGACCAGATATACAAGGAGGGCTTCTCCTCGCAGAGCATGGTGGAACAGATGGAGGGAGCCACCGAGGTGGAGGCAGAACGGATAAGACGTGCCATGAAGAAAGAGCTGAACCTGTCATCGGCCCTGCAGTTTCAGCAGGGTGTGGCGGAGCGCCAGCGCATAGAGTTTGGCATCGCCGAACAGGGTGTGGCGGAGCGCAAGACAGAGGAGGCTGCCGACGTGGTGCCGTTCCATATCGTGCCTCAGCCCCTGTTCCATAAGAATTTCGACCTGATAGGCCAGATGATGGAAGACTATCTTCTGCAGCAGTACACCTTATATATATTGGCCGACAGCAGCAAGCAGCAACAGCGACTCAAGGATATTTTTGAGAGTGAGGAACTGAAGCGTTATCAGGTGAGGTTTGTGCCCGTGGACAAGACCCTGCACGAGGGCTTCATCGACAACGACAAGAAATGCTGTTTCTTTACCGACCATCAGATCTTCGACCGATTCCATAAGTACAGTCTGCGTTCGGACTCAGCACGTGCCGGCAAGATGGCGCTCACGATGAAGGAGTTGCAGGAGATGGAGCCGGGCGACTATATCGTGCACGTGGATTTCGGCATCGGAAAGTTTGGCGGACTGGTGCGTGTGCCGGTGGGCAACAGCTATCAAGAGATGATACGCATCGTTTACACGAACAACGACAAGGTGGATGTATCCATCCACTCGCTCTATAAGATCAGCAAATACCGCAGCGGCGATACGGGCGAGCCGCCCCGACTGTCGACCCTCGGCACGGGTGCCTGGGACCGACTGAAGGAGAAGGCGAAGAAGCGCATCAAGGACATCGCGCGCGACCTGATTAAACTCTATGCCCGCCGCCGTAAGGAGAAGGGATTCGCCTTCAGCGCCGATTCCTATCTGCAACATGAGCTGGAGGCCTCGTTCCTATACGAGGACACGCCCGACCAGAACAAAGCCACCATGGACGTAAAGGCCGACATGGAGAGCGCACGACCCATGGACCGACTGGTGTGCGGCGATGTGGGCTTCGGAAAGACGGAGGTGGCGATACGCGCAGCCTTCAAGGCGGCATGCGACAGCAAGCAGGTGGCTGTGCTGGTGCCTACCACGGTGCTGGCTTTTCAGCACTACCAGACTTTCAGAAACCGACTGGAGGGAATGCCGGTAAAGGTGGACTACCTGAGTAGGGCACGCTCCGCCAAGGAGACCAGGCAGTTGCTGGAAGACCTCAAGGAGGGCAGGACAGACATCGTAGTGGGGACGCACAAGCTGATTTCCAAGACTGTGAAATGGCATGACCTCGGTCTGCTCATCATCGACGAGGAACAGAAGTTCGGCGTCAGCACCAAGGAGAAGCTGCGCCAGCTGAAGGTGAATGTCGACACGCTGACGATGAGTGCCACACCTATTCCCCGCACTCTGCAGTTCTCGCTGATGGGTGCACGCGACATGAGCATCATGCGCACGCCGCCGCCCAACCGATACCCGATACAAACGGAGGTGGTGACCTTCAGCGGTGATACCATGGCAGATGCCATCAACTTCGAGATGAGCCGTAACGGACAGGCGTATGTCGTCGTCGACCGTATATCGAAGCTCATGGAGTTGAAACTGATGATAGAAAAGTACGTGCCCGACTGCCGCGTGGCGATAGGACACGGACAGATGAAGCCAGAGGAACTTGAGAAGGTCATTATGGGATTCATGAACTACGACTACGATGTGCTGCTCTCGACAACCATTGTGGAGAACGGTATCGACATATCGAACGCCAATACCATCATCATCATCAATGCCCATCACTTCGGTCTTAGCGACCTGCACCAAATGAGAGGCAGGGTGGGGCGTAGCAACAAGAAGGCTTTCTGTTATCTCGTGGCTCCGCCGAAGAGTACACTGACACTCGATGCTCGCCGCCGACTGGAGGCGTTGGAGACCTTCTGCGATCTGGGAAGCGGGTTCAACCTCGCCATGCAGGACCTCGACATTCGCGGTGCTGGAAACCTGCTTGGCTCGGAGCAGAGCGGATTCATGGAAGACCTGGGGTATGAAACCTATCAGAAGATCTTGTCGCAGGCTGTCACCGAACTGAAGAATGAGGAGTTTGGCGACCTGTATCAGGAGGAGATGGACGAGGGACAGCAGCTCACGGGTGACGACTTCGTGGATGACTGTTCTATTGAGAGCGACTTAGAGATGTATTTCCCCGATACCTATGTGCCGGGAAGCAGCGAGCGAATGTTGCTCTACAGGGAACTGGACCGCATAGAGAATGACGACGACCTGGCTGCTTACCGAAAGCGAATCATCGACCGCTTTGGACCTGTGCCCCGTGAGGGTGAGGAACTGATGCACGTGGTGAGCTTGCGACGCCTCGGCAAACGCTTGGGCTGCGAGAAGATCATGCTCAAACAGGGTACTATGCAAATGCAGTTTGTAAGCAACGTGCAGAGTCCGTTCTATCGCAGCACGATGTTCTCGAAGGTTCTCAACTATGCCACTTGCCACGTACAGCAATGTGCGTTGAAAGAGAAGAACAACAAGCGATTCCTTCGTATCGCCCGCATCACGAGTGTGGAACAGGCTGTGGGAATTCTGAAGGAAATACAAAAGTAAAATCAAGAATACAAGAATAAGATAAAGTGTAAGACTAAGAATAACAATAACAATCACAATCAATATCAACTTAAAAATTATGAGACAGAAAAAGTTCATCCTACAGGAAAAAGACATTCCTACACAGTGGTACAACATTCAGGCAGAAATGCCTAACAAGCCATTGCCACCACTTAATCCGCAGACCCACAAGCCCATGACGGCTGAGGACTTGTCGCAAGTGTTCAACCTGGAGTGTGCCAAGCAGGAGCTCGATACAGAACATGCCTGGATTGACATCCCTGAGGACGTGCAGGAGAAGTACACCTTCTATCGTTCCACTCCGCTGGTGCGTGCCTACGGTCTGGAGGAGGCACTGGGTACTACTGCCCACATCTATTTCAAGAACGAGAGTGTCAATCCTTTAGGCTCTCATAAGATCAATTCGGCCTTGCCACAGTGCTACTACTGCAAGCAGGAGGGCGACACCAACGTCACCACAGAGACGGGTGCAGGACAGTGGGGCGCAGCCTTGTCGTATGCAGCCAAACTCTACGGACTGGAGGCGGCTGTGTATCAGGTGAAGATTACCATGCGTCAGAAACCTTATCGCTCCAGCATCATGCGTACCTTTGGCGCTACTGTGGAGGGTTCTCCATCAATGAGTACACGTGCCGGAAAGAACATCATTACACGCGACCCTCATCATCCTGGTTCACTCGGTACTGCTATCAGCGAGGCTGTCGAACTGGCTACTACCACTCCGGGCTGTAAGTACACACTGGGTTCGGTGCTCAACCATGTGGCTCTGCATCAGACGATCATTGGACTGGAGGCAGAAAAGCAGATGCAGATGGCTGGCGAATATCCCGATCAGGTGATTGCTTGCTTCGGTGGCGGAAGCAATTTCGGCGGACTGGCTTTCCCATTCATGCGTCATAATCTGAGCGGAGAGAAGAACACTGAGTTTATCGCAGCCGAGCCAGAGAGCTGTCCTAAGCTGACAAGGGGTAAGTTCGAATACGACTTCGGCGATGAGGCTGGCTACACTCCGCTGCTGCCGATGTTCACCTTAGGTCATGACTTCAAGCCTGCCAACATTCATGCTGGCGGTCTGCGTTATCATGGTGCCGGTATGATCATCTCGCAGTTGCTCAAGGACGGTTATCTGCACGGTGTGGACATTCCACAGTTGGAGTCGTTCCAGGCTGGTATGCTCTTTGCCCGTACCGAGGGAATCATTCCTGCTCCAGAGAGCTGTCATGCTATAGCTGCAACCATTCGCGAAGCGCTCAAGGCTAAGGAGAAGGGCGAGAAGAAGGTTATTCTCTTCTGTCTTTCAGGACATGGTCTTATTGATATGCCTTCATACGACAGCTATATCAATGGTGACTTGCAAAACTATTCTGTCAGCGATGAAGAAATAGGAAAATTCCTCAAGGATGTGCCACAGGTAGAGATGTAGGCCAAGGCGTAAGTGTGCTTATGCTGATTTTTCAATATATATATGTGAGAGAAGGCGCAACTTCATCAGGCAATGATGCGCCTTCTCTTTCTGCTTCTAATAACTTGTTATAACTTGAAATTTTGAATCATTAGACTTATATTTATGTTTAGTAAAGAAAAAATACTGTTATTGCTGCTCGTTGTGATGTGCAACTTGGGCAGTCTGTCTGCTGTCCATGCCGCAACAGATCCAACCATGACGTCAGCTTTGAAACCATCGGGGACTTTACCCGTCATGTATGTTAACACTCAGGATGCACAGCCTATCACTTCCAAAGAAACTTATGTGTCAGCCACGGCCTATATTGATGCCTTGGGATTGGAGGGGTATGAGAATATGGCTTCTGCAGATAAACCAGAAACCTTGATAATTAAAGGACGTGGTAACTGGACGTGGAAAGGGTTTGATAAGAAACCTTATCGCTTGAAGTTTGATAGTAAGGTGAACCCTGTGGGTATGGTGAAGAGCAAGCACTTCTTGCTCATGGCTGGTGCCGATGATGATTTGGGTTTTCTCCGCAATCTGGTAGGCTATGAATTGAGCCGTCGTGTGGGCTTGCCTTATACCACAGATTCACAACCTGTTGAATTGGTGCTCAATGGAAAATATCAGGGCTTGTATTTCGTAACCGAAAAGATACGTGTTGATAAAAAACGAGTTAACATCGTAGAGCAGGCTGACAAGGCGACTGATCCTGAGGCTATCACGGGCGGATGGCTCGTGGAGATAGACAATTATGATACAGATCCTCATATCAATGTGAAGTTGGGCAGCCAGAACATGGTGCTTACTTATCATACCCCAGAGGCGCTCTCCGCAGAGCAAGAGAACTATTTGCAGACACAGTGGAATGCCATCGCCAAGGCTATCTGTAGCAATAATGAAAACGATACGGAATGGGAAAAGTATGTAGACATCGAGTCTTTGGCAAAGGTGTATATCGTGCGTGAGCTGTTGCAAGATGAGGAGGGATTTCATGGCAGTTGCTATCTCTACAAGCAAAAAGGTGCAGATACCAAGTGGACTTTTGGCCCTGTATGGGACTTTGGTAATGCTTATAATGAAACCAATTTCCGTCATTTTATCTTCCAGGGAGATAAGTTTGAGCAGTTTATCATTGATCGTGCCTGGAATTTTAAGCACTTCCGCGACAAGGTGAAGGAGGTATGGCAGGAGTTTTATGCCAATCAATATGCAGAGATGAACGCTTATATTGATGGTGTGGCGGCAAAGATTTCCGATGCTGCAGCTAACGACTATCTATGTTGGAAGAATAGCAGCAATGTCGCCAAGAACCAAGATGAACTGGCCAAGGCTGCCGTTTTTAAGAACTATATGCGCCAAAAGGCCACATGGCTAGTTGAGCAATGGGGTGGTGGCGAGGCTCCTTCTGACAAGATGAACATCTATGTGACTTGCGACGAGGATCGTGTGCCTTACCTCTTTGCTTGGGGTGAAGGAAACAACGGAGGATGGCCAGGCAATCAACTGACCGATACCAGGATGATAGGTGGCAAACTCTTCTATCATATTTCTTTGCCTTATGGAACCAATATCATCTTCAGCTATGGTGATCAGGAAACGCAGACGGAGGATATATTGAATGTGTCTCGCGACACCTATTATCGCTTCTATCAAGCTCCAAAGAGTGAGCATAAGGAGAAGAAAAATGGCCGTTTCGAAGATATCACACAGAAAGTGCTCACAGGCATCAGTGCAATAGTTACGTCAAAGCCGCAGCCCGCGAAAGCTGCGATATACAATATGAACGGACAGCGTGTGGATGATAGCTATCATGGTCTTGTCATCTGCAATGGTAGGAAATATATATCCAAATGAGGTCTGTAAATTCTGTGGTGTGATTCTTCTGTATTGACAGCCATGTGGCAAGAGATGTGTAAATAGAAAAGCCAAATGTTTCATGCAAGTAAAACATTTGGCTTTTTTGATGTTTGAGGGATAGATTCCTACAAACGATGATGGCGATATCAGAAAGTAGCGATATTGCACATATTCGTTGATTCTTATGAATTCAGAAGTTCCTCTATTTGCTTGGCGATATTCTCAAACTTCTCGGTAGGCTCAAAGCGGGCAACAACCTGACCTTTCTTGTTGATGAGGAACTTGGTGAAGTTCCACTTGATGTCGGCACTCTCCTTGTAGTTGGGGTCGGCCTCGCTCAGCATCTTGTCGAGGACAGGGTAGAGAGGGTGTGACTCGTCCCAGCCAGCGAAACCTTTCACCTCCTTGAGGAACTTGTAAAGAGGAGCGGCGTCATCACCGTTTACCTTTATCTTCTTGAAGCGTGAAAACTCTGTGCCGTAAGTAAGCTTGCAGAATTGATGAATACTCTCGTCGGTACCGGGTGCCTGCTGACCAAACTGGTTGCAAGGGAAATCGAGGATTTCAAAACCTTGTGAGTGATATTTCTCATAGAGATTTTCCAGTTCTTCATACTGTGGGGTGAAGCCACACTTCGTGGCTGTGTTGACGATGAGCAGCACCTCGTTGGCATACTCCTTGAGGGAAACGTCCTTTCCCTTTCTGTCCTTGACAGAGAATTCGTAAACGGTTCTCATTTTCTTTATGTATCTTTTTATAGTTTTAATCTCAGTTATCGTATCTTTAACGAGTGCAAAGATACGATTTTTCTTTCATATGTGTCTATAGTTACTGATATTTTTTTATAAAAAAATCCGGGAATTTCACAATCCCCGGATCACTTTGAATATTCCTTTCGTTGTTGAAGGAAAGGAGTATTCAAGAATTAAACTATCATTTAACTTTTCTAAGAACTGGTGCAAAGGTACTGCTTTCGTACAGAATCAAGGTGTAAATTCTCTTTTTTTTCGTGCACCAGGTATAAAAAAGTGTTATTACTTTGAATTTTCTCTATATTCGCTTGGAATGATACCCATTTCCTTTTTGAATACCTTCGAGAAATACTTAGGATCGCTGAAGCCCAAAGAGTAGGCGATGCTGCTAAGTGTTTCGTCGGTATTGCAGAGCAACTCGGTGGCACGCATGATGCGGATGTGGCGTACGAAGTCGATAGGCTTCATGCCCACAGCATTCTTGATCTTGCCGTAGAGCACGCTGCGGCTCATACCCATGGCTACGGCGATGTCATCGATTTTGAGGTCGGGATTGCTCATGTTCTCATTGATGAACTGTACGATCTTCTCGGTCAGAGCGTCCTCTTCCGTCATGCGCTTATTAGTAGCCGGGCTTCTGTTGTCGCCCTGTCCGGATGCTGTCTGTGGATATTCGTGCGTGATATGGAATTCGGCACCCTCGGCTCGTTGTATCTGTTTTAGCATGTCTTGCTGCAGGGCATGACGCTGATTGATGACAGCCTCGATGCGTCCCTTGAGGTAGGTGGCCGAGAACGGCTTGGTGAGATAACCGTCCACACCTTCCTCGAAGCCTCGCAGGTGGTCTTCCACACTGGCTTTAGCCGACAGTACGATGATAGGAATATGGGCGGTGTTGGTGTCCTGCTTGATGTAGTGTACCATCGTGAAACCGTCCATCACAGGCATGGTGACGTCGGTAAGGATGAAGTCGGGCATCTTGTTTCTTGCCATTACCAAGCCTTCCTTGCCGTTTTCGGCAAGCAGTACATTATAGTCTGTCTTGAGGATGGTGAAGAGGAACTGGCGCAGGTCGGGGTTGTCTTCAACGACGAGGATGGTGATGTCCTTTTCCGCCTGTTCTGTTTTGTCATCCTCTTCTGTCTCTTCTACTTCCTGGAGATAGCCTTTGGCTGTCTCGTCGCTGATGCTGCCGTTGTTCTCGCTTGACACGAATGCCTGATCGCTTCCTTCGTCAAGATAGAAGTCGCTTCCGTTGTCAAACTTCAGCATCTTGTTGAGCATATTGAGCATCTCCTTGGCATTGCGCTGAACCATCTGCAGCAGGCTGCGGCTCTCGGTAGAGAGGTTGTCCTCCTTCTCTAACACCTCGTCTATCGGACCTCCGATGAGCGTGAGTGGAGTGCGAAGCTTGTGTGAAGCCTTGCTGAAGAACCTGTTCTTCATCTCGTTCATCTCGTGGTTGATGCGTTCCTTCTGCTGCTTGTTGTATGTGATGAAACACAAAGCCGTAACACCGGCAATGATGAGGATGATGAGCAGCTTGCCCCAGATGCTTTCCCAGAACGTCGGTTGCACGTCGAGTTCCAGCGAAGCCACGTGTTTGCTCCATTTGCCATGCGTATTGGTGGCGATGACCTTGAGTACATAGTTGCCATGCGAGATTCGGTTGAAGCCGATGCGGTTCTGTCCTCGAAGGTCGATCCATACGCCTTCGGGGGTATTTCCGTCGATGCGGTATTTATAGAACTGCTGGTACTTGCGTGTATAGTCGAGTGCGGCAAAGCTGATGGACAGGTTGCGTTTGTTGGCTGGGATGACTATCTTCTTCTGGTGCAGGATAGGTATGTTCTCGTTGCTTCCGTTGTAGTGCAGCTCAGTGAAGATAATGCGGGGCTGATAGTCGGTCTGCTTCAGTCTCGCGGGGTTGAACGTCAGGCTGCCCGTAGCAGTGCCCACTGTGATGTTGTCGGTTACAGGGTCGTGAATGGGGCGTGCCTCCGAGAAGGTCATGTTGAGGTCGAAGTCGTTGGGACCGAAGACGGTCAGCTTCCTTGTCTTGGGGTTGTATTTATCGACACTCGACTCCCTGATGAGCCAGATGTTGCCACTGTTGTCCTCTATCATGCTCTGCACATTTCCCTCGTTGGTATTGATGAAATTGCAGAATCTCACCTTCAGATTGTCCAGCAGCAGGTTTTCGCTTGTTATCTTGTCGAGGGTTCCTCCGATGCTCGATACAAAGGTGTCGCCGTTGGAACGCACCAGGATGTAGTTGATGTCTGATGCGGTGAGCGATGTAGTGTCGTTCTCCCTGTAGGAAGTGGTGTGGAATTGTATGTTTTTGGAAGGGTGCTTTTCTTCCTTGAAGGTGACGAGGCCGCCTGTGGTTCCGATGAGCATTTCGCCACTGGCGGTACAGGTGATTCTACGTACTTTACTGTAATATTCCTTTGGCCATTTCAGTCCGTTACGAGAAGTAAGGAATGTGATGTTGCCCTGTGGGTCTTCACGCATAAGTGCCAAGCCTCCTCCGTATGTGGCTACCCAGATGTTGCCCTGTCGGTCGCTCACCACATCATAGATGCTGTCGCCCGGGAGGGAATTTCTGTCGGATGCATTGTAGCGGAAATGGCGCATGGTGTTTCGGTCATACAGATACAGTCCGTCGCCGTCTGTGCCTATCCACATTCTATCCTTCATGTCTTGATAGATGGCATAAATACCTGAGCGTGAGAAGGGTGTCTGCTTCTGGCTGATCTGTCCGTTGGACTGCAGATAACCAATCTTTTTGAAGTGGCTGTCGCTGATCTTGAGGTGTCCCGACTTGAAACCATCCCAGTGGAATCCGTTGTTAGTGTAAGCCATGGCTCTTACTTCCGACTCTCCTTCTTCGAGCTTGGTCATGCTGTAGTTGTGGAACTTGAAGTTCACCTGCGTCAGGTCGTGTATGCCTATTAGCCAGAGTATGCCTTGATCTGAAACGATATATTTCGAGATATAAGGTACATAGAAGTTGCCTGACGAGTTGCTTTTCAGCATATAGGGAACGAGCTTTCCCGTCTTGCGGTCGTAGTAGCTGAAGGTGCCATAGTTGGGAATAGTCCACAGCGTGCCGTGCTCGTCTTCCATGATAAAGAAGCTGTTGCTTGTGGTACGGTCGGCTGGCGTTGGAGTGTCGGCATAGAGCCATCGGGCGGTCATCGTCTGAGGATTGATTACCGTCACGCCTTGTCCTTCGGTAAAGACCCATACCATGTTGTGCCCGTCTACGTAGGCTTTCTTCACTTCTGCTACGGGCTGATTGGGGTTCTGCACACTGATGACATCGGTCTTGAATGTGCGTGGATTGTACACTACGAGTCCTATGTTGGTAGCGATAATCAACTGATAACCAGTATTCTTCAGCTCGTTGATGCGAGTGACGCCTGCTGGCATGGGAATCCAGGAGAGATGGTTCTGCTTGTCGTAGACAGCCACCTTGCCATCAGTCGTGGCGAGGAAGATGGTGTTGCCCACTTCTCTGAACCACTTGAAGGGCGTAGAGGTATGGAAGTTCTTGCCGTAGATGAATGTTCCCTTGTCGGTGAGAATCCATTCACGGCCTCGCTTGTCTTGCTTGATAAACCATACGTTGCCGCTTCGCAGTCCTTTTTCTCCCACCTTGATGAGCTCGGGCTTCATGCTCTCTATGTCGTCGCCCTGACTTACACGAATCAGGAAGTTCTGCTTGTGAGTCGTAATCCAGGTATGTCCATTGGCGAGTGGATATATCTCGCTCGACTCCAAATGGATGCCGAAACGCTTGCAGAGCATCGTGCCAACCTTGATAAACTGGCATTGCTCTGTATCGAAGATGTATAGCTTGCGGTCGAAGGTGACTACCCACACATTGTTGTCTGGGCTTGGGAAGATGGAGAGTATGCGGTTGGTACTCATGATGTCGATGTCGTCGGGCTCGTCACGGAATGTCTTGAAATGATAGCCGTCGTAATAGGACAGACCATTCCAGGTGCCAAACCACATCATATTGTCGTAGCCTTGTGCCAAATCGGAAATGGAGTTGGCTGCAAGTCCATCGAGGATTGAAAACTTTCTGACATCGCAATAGGGTTCTGCTGATGAAAAGATTGTTATAAATGATAGTATAATTAAAAAATGTAAGCGTTTCATGCTTTTTTTGATAAAGTTTGGTACAAAGTTAGGCATTAAACTTGACATTTCCAAACATTTTAGGGAAAATCCGCTTTTTAATAGGGATTTTTCCGAAAAATTACGCTAAAATCTGCTGAATAGCTTAAAATGAGCGATTTATGAGTGTTTCACCTCAATGGAGGTAATGATTTAGCAACGGTTCTAATTTCTGCAATATGCATACGTTTGCTTGTCAAACAACTCTTGTCGGTTGCAAAAGTACAACAAAAACTTCGGCTCGCAAAAATATAGTTTATCTTTTATGATTTATTTTCAGTTATGATTAGATAATTTCAACTGAGTTTAAGAGAAAAATGAGAGCAAATGTTAATGCTTAAATACAAAAAAGGGTACGATTGCTCGTACCCCTATATAAAAATATTGTCTCACAATGATGCTTGCCACCCATTATTCTACAGCAACTTTCTTCACGCTACCATCGCTATACTTCACGATATTCAATCCCTTGGTTGGACCTACCAATCGCTGACCATTTAGAGAATAGCGAGATACCTCCTCAACGTCGGTAGAGGTTGTAACCTTATCAATGCCCGCTGCATCGAATTCTACTATCTTATCGAAATAGCCAAAACTTGACCAAAAATAAGCATCACCAGTTCCTTTTGGTACATAAACCGTACAATTCTTTTCGTCACATCCAAGAAATAGATTTGACCCCGTCTCTGGTAATTTTTCCATATATGCATAAATGGATGTTAATCCACTGCAATGTTTAAAAGCTTGAGAACCTATCGCAGTAACACTGGAAGGGATGGTCAAGCTAATCAATCCATAGCAGCAGAAAAAAGCAGAAGTACCTATCGAAGTAACACCGGAAGGGATGGTAAAGTTAGTCAACCCTCTGCAATTCAGAAAAGCATGCTCGCCTATCTCAGTAACACTGGAAGGGAGGGTCAAGCTTGTCAATCCAATGCAATTAAACAAAGCATAACAGCCTATCTTAGTAACACTGGAAGGGAGGGTCAAGCTTGTCAATCCACTGCAATCAAAAAAAACATAATCGCCCAACTTATCATTAGAGGTACAAATGAAGCCATCATCGCGGTCCGAATAATAAGCAGATCCACCTTCTACAATTTTAGCATCAGACAAGTCTAATATAGATAGCTTTCCGTCGGTTTCTTTCCCATTAACATCACAACCAGCCATCTCACGGATAAATTTCAAATCCGTGCCATTTATCTCACCAACAATCTTCAGATTAGTAATCTTATACTTCTTACTACTTGCAATTCTATCAGGTAAAGTACCAGCCTTATCCAACTTGATCGTAATCTGCTTGGTAATCAAGTCGTCATTAGCTGCTTGAATTGATAAACAGCCAAGCAACATAAATACCGCAGTTAAAAGCAGTCCTTTAAATGTAAAATTTCTCATAGTTCTATTATTTTAGTTTATATTCTTTTTTCTCATATCAAAAAGTGGCAAACTTTGTCCATTGAGCTACATTTGTTGGATAAAAATTATTATAATTAACTTTAATAAAAGCTGCTTCTGCTTTAGGTCCCCTAGTTGTAGCAACAGAAGTACCACAGGCTTTAGAGTTGGAATATACTGTAAGTCCATTTATAGGAACAACATGAGCTGCCGTTATAAAGCCATGTTCATTCCCTTTCATTGCTCGGAATCCAACAGAACCTGTAGCCGAGTATTCGGCTCCCGAAAGTGTAATCGCAGACCCTAAATGTATATTTGTCTTTGCCGTAGATCTTGTCAACAAATTGTCATTATCTATGGAATCAACGATAATGTAGCTCAAGTCTTTAACCTCATGCATTTCTTCAAAAATAACCATAGGAGAATCTATC
>OHWB01000344.1_pt1 | contig 14677 bp, 9 predicted proteins | sample 1579591 | NCBI WGS metagenome assembly OHWB01 (sample SAMEA3882503, study PRJEB24775) | human gut metagenome | biome: human-associated habitat; feature: intestine environment; material: feces | place: Netherlands | collected 2009/2010 | reverse complement strand
AGAGAACGCCGCACTCGGAATAGTATTCAAAGTTACGCCCGCCGAATGCGCTGCGGTGGATATTCATTGCAGGTGCATACCAGCCTGCACAGTTGATTTCAGCGCATTCCTTTGCAATCTGTTCACCGCGCGCCTTGGCCAGCGGCTGGTTCCAGGTGCATGCCAGCATCACAGTACCAGGATAGCTCGGACCTGCGGCAGGATTGTAGTTGCTGTGCACACCTGTCGGGCCGTCACAGTCCTCCGTTGCGGACAGGCCGATGGATTCAACACCAACGGTATGGTAACCACCGTCTGCCGTAAGGCTGAACAAGTCATTGACCGTGAGTTCATCGAGAAGCTGCTCCCACTTGGGGTCATCGTAAGCAACGCCGCTCAGATCAGCAAGTTTCAACCCGTTATTCGCCCCGGTGGTCGGCATCACAGCATTGGGGTCATCGTATTTTGCCGCATCAAAGGTTGCTGCACTTGCATAGTCTGCCAGTGCCTGTGCACTCAGGCTATGGTTTGCAGGCGCAGCGGTAGCCTCTGCATAGTTGGCAAAGCCATCGGCACGGCTGAGATAGGTCACATCTCCCTGCGCAAAGGTGAGCTGGTTTGTAGCAGCCACCTGATCTGTGGAGCGAGCGCCATCATGTGCATCGTCATAGATGACGTCCTTGTCCACCTTGGCAACATAGGTATCCAGGATCGTATGAGAATCCGAGCAGAGATTGATCTTATAGTCGCCTGCCTCGAGTACATACGCACCATTCGCACTCTTGATGCCGTTCGAATCATAGGAGGCCATATCCTCATAACGGAAGGTGATCTTCAGGGTCTGTGCTTCGCCGGGCTGCAGGATTTCTGTCTTGGCGTACTGCACAAGATTTGCTGTTGCCTTTTCGATGCCACCGTTATAATACGGCGGCTCATAGAAAATTTCTGCAACATATTTTCCTGCTGTATCGCCGGTATTTTTAACTGCTACATCCAGCGTGATTTTCTCGCCATCATCCTCGACAGCTGCAATTGACGAATCAAAGGTAGTGTAGCTCAAGCCATAGCCGAACGGATACTGAACCACCTTATCATAATCAATAAGGCCCTCTGCAGCAGCCGTTTCATAGAATTTGTAGCCAACATAGATGCCCTCGCAGTAGTTGACAAACATGGCACGGTTGTCCTGGCTCCCCGTAACCTCTGCATAGTTATCATACGCAAAGCCGCCAAAGTTGTTGACCGTGGGTGTTGCGAGCAGATCGTAGACATAGGTATCTGCCAGATGTCCGGACGGATTCACTTCACCGCTCAGGATCTTTCCGAGGGAATCAAAGCCAAGCTCGCCGGGCGCACCGCACAGAACGGCTGCCTTAATGCTGTCATACTGATCCAGCCAGCCAAGTTCCATAGCATTGGAGGAGTTGACCACAACGATAACATTCTTGAACTCTTTACAAACGCGATCTACCATTGCAATCTCGCGGTTACTTAATTCCAGGTAACTCTTGCCGGCATCGAGGTCTTCTGCCTGCGTTGTAAAATCATAGAACTGTGCGAGCCCGCCGTACTGTGCATTGTATTCATCCGGGCTGGTGATGCTCTGCGGGACATCAAAGCCCTCGCCGCCGGTACGGCTGACAACAACCACCGCTGTATCCGAGTAAGCGACCGCATCCTCAAAAATGTTAGCGTTCTCGTACTCTGCAATGGTAGGCTCCGGAACGGTGAAATCGCCGCGCTTGCTGCCGATCTCACGCAGACGGATCGTACCGACAGGACGCTCTGTACGGAAATTCTCATAGAATTTCACAAGCTCCTCATTGACTTCAAAGCCCGCATGCTTAAGGCCGTCAATCAGAGAAACCGCATTGCTTGTATCACTGTCACCGGAGCCGGTGCCGCCATACAACGGGCGAACGCTCGACCAGCCAAACAAGTTGAGCTTTGTACCGGCGCTCAACGGCAGCGCCTTGTCATCATTCTTCAGCAGAACGATGCCCTCGGATGCAATCTGGTCTGCAATCGCACGGCCGGATGCCATTGTTTCGTCCGAGACCTTGACATCCTCAGCAAAAACACTGTTCACCACCGAGTATTCTACGCCGAGAATAACCCAGTTGACGGAAAGCGTGATAGCCAGCAAAATTGCAATCGGGGCCTGTGCACGCACCAGCGCGCGCTTCGGCTGTTTCAGCTTTCCGGCTGCGACCACTACGATGAGCGCCGCGATCAGTACAACAACAATAAAGATAATAGCCGGGCTACAAGCAATAATGCCGTTCTTCAAATCCTCGGTCGTAACTGCCAGGGAGCCGCCAAACATCAAATCGTACAGCTTTTTCCCTATTACCGCAAATGCTGCAATGATAACTGCAGCAATCAGCCACGGCACAAACCTCTTCTTATTTTTCATTTCGTTTCTCCTTCAAAAGTAAATGGGTATGCGGTTCAATGCGTATTTATTGTAATTCAAACCAGTGGAAATTCATTTTCCCACTACCCGTAAAACGGAAATACAGTGGATAGGTTCCGTCAGGGATCGTAAGGGTCACCTTCTCCCCCACCTGGCTGCCGTTTTTTATGAAAATATCGGCACACAGCGTGGAAAAATCCGGTGCGGTCGACACCTGAAGGCGTCCGTTTGCAGAGCCGGTACAATGTACCTTTATCTCAGCAGCATCTTTAAAGGCAAAGTACTTGAATCCTGCCACTGCACCATCGCGCATATTGGCAATGTACTGATTGCCGCTGTCCTCTCTGTCCGGCCCGTCCTGCGTGAAATAGGGGTGATTGCGCAGCCGCCATTTCGGAAAAGGTCCGTCATAGCGTCCGGTACCATTCTTTCCCCAGAGGTTGCAGGCAATACGCGCCTCATAACGGCCTTTTCCCTTTAAGGGTCCATCGTTTAGGCCGCAGCTTGTGACCTCTGCCTGCAGAAACGCTCCGTTTTCGTTACGCCGAAGCTTCTCGGCACAAGCCTGCCGGGAATACGAATGACGGTTGGTTTGCCTATGATAGAAAACATACCATTTGTCCTCTAGCTTGAGCAGCCCGCCATGTGTATTGCCCAAATAGTTAGCTGCGTGCTTTTCGGACAGGTTGCTGTCCAGGAAGATATCACCCTGACTAACCAGAGTGCCGCCGTAAGAGAAATCTCTGTCAGGGCTTTGGCTGGTAGCGTAGCATAGCTCATGGTTATGACGAGAGGAGTATACGAAGATATAGGTTTTCCCTTCCTTGCGTATCGAGCTTGCTTCAAAAAACTCATGTCCTTGAAAGGCTCCCGGCCCTTTTTTAGGGAAAATCACGCGCGGCTCCGTTTTTATCGTCACCATATCTTTTTCAAGTTCCAGAACTGTACCGCCGTCACATCTAAGCTTGTGTCCACCTGTCAGAATAGCAGGCACTGCATTATAAAAGCCGGAATACAGCCACACGCGCCCGTCATCATCTGCCAAAACGCCGGGATCAAACGGAAGCTGATCTCCCCTTCTTCGTCCCCAGAGTGTGCCGTCCGCATAGTGAATATGACCCAAAAATTTATATTCTCCCGCAGGTGTATCGCAGACCGCCACGCTCATAATGCCTAAAAAGTCAAACGCATAGTAGAGGTAGTACCGGCCGTCCGGGCCTTGGCAGACATCCGGTGCAAAAAGCAGATGGTATCCCAATGGATTTTTGGGGTCCTGTTTTTTGCGGTAGATAACTCCCTCGTACCGCCATTCGGAAAGATCTTCCACCGGCGCCGACCAGCAAACGTAGTCATTCACACAGAAGATCGGTGCGTTGAAGCGGTCATGTGAGCCATAGACATACACTCTACCATTGAACACATGCGGTTCCCCATCCGGAATATATTCCCACGATGGCAAATATGGGTTCACTGCTTGTCTGTTCACAGTTTTCACCTCCTTCCTTTCTGCTGTTATGTTTTAAGTGTAGCACAACTCCTTCTTTTTTCGGGGGATTTTGGCATAACCCGTCTCCACAGTGGCACAACTTGCATTCTTGAACACTTTTTTCGGGCATATATGTTTCCTTTTGTGCATTCCACAAAAAAGCGGTGCAGATCAACTCTGCACCGCTCCCACATGCTTAAAACTGTTTTTGTCTGCGCGCTGGCCGGCTGTATTTCCAAGGCAACACCGCATAATTCCTGCCGCGCGGCAGAAATTTTTATACCATGTAACCGCACAGCCGTTCTGTATAGGATCAGGCTTTTTCCGGCAATGGAAGGAGAACGCTCAGATGGAACCAGTTATCTGAACAATCTGCCGAAACCGATCCGCCATACTTCTCTGCTGTATATCGGATGCTTTTTATCCCGTAGCCATGCATATCCTTATCATGCTTCGTTGTGCGATACTCTCCGTCCACAACAGAAAGTTGCGCTGTACAGTAGTTTTCCACCCGGATGATCAAAAACACATTCTGCGTATAGACAGCCACCCGGATAAGGCGCTGCTGCGGGTCAGCCAGCTTTTCCACACCCTCTATTGCATTGTCAAGCGCATTGCCGAATATGCTGCAGATGTCCATCGTTTCAATAAAATCCAACCTTGCACCGTCCGCAACGATCGTCAGCGTGATCTGATGCTGACTGCAATACAGCTGCTTATCTGACAGGATCGTATCCAGCACATCATTTCCGGTATGCTGATTCACACCCAGGCTCTGCATTCCTTTTTCCAGTTGCGAAAGGTATTCCTCTCTTCTGGCCGCATCTGACTCCATCCGAATGACCTGTATCTGATGCTTTAAGTCGTGGTATTTGCGGTTGATTGCTTCACTGTTATCACGACTGATGCGGTATTGCTCATACTGCCGCTTTAAAAGTGTCTGGATTGCCGTTAATTCGTGTTGGGTCTGCATGTCCTGCCACCTATCCTGCATGGAAAGCAGCACAGCCACGCCCGCGAAATCCACCAGCGTTCGTATCCAGAATATTTCCGTGGTCATACGCCCGCTGAACGGCGTATTGGTCGTCACATAGCTGATATTGCTGATTAAAAATGTGCAGATCGCTATAACGGCCGCCGATATGCTTTCACGCCTTGTCATATGCAGTGGCGCTTTATCTCTCAGCCTTTTCTGCTCAAGTCGCAGAAAAACGCCAAATCCGCCGCCATAAAAAGCCAGCAAGAACAGTCCCTGTATCCACCAACTGCCCGGCACCTTTGATGCGCCGAATGAATAGAGCTGCCACTCCAGCGACGCAACAAACTCTGCCAGCGTGAACGCCAGCGCCCACCAAAAACCCGTATCACAAAAGTTCAAGCGACAGCACAACCAGATTGTAGCGTACATCAAAACCAAAGCCACGATCATGCCGGGAATCCAAAGGCTTAGCGGAACAATGCCGATCAACCACTGCACCAAGCCGAATAAGGGCAGCGCTGCTGCCAGGATCCCGGCCGTTTTTGCTGCATTATAACGCTGGGGCAGCAGCCTTACAAACAGCACACATGCCAACCACTCCGCCAGCGCAGTATACAATTTCGGAATATCCTGTATCACGCCTGTTATTCGCCTCCCATATATGCAGCAAGGGCTTCCATAAAGCTTTTCTTCCGTGCACGGCTAATTTGCAGAGCCTGCCCTTTTACGGTTACGACCAGCTGATTCACACGCTCCACATGCGCCAGATTTACCAAATAGCAGTTGTTGCACTTATAGTAATGCCTCTGCGCGAGCTTTTCCTCGGCGCTTTTTAGTGATCCTGCATACTCACCGATCTCGGTATGGTAGATAATTGTATGCCCGCGGCTTTCAATATACAGTATCTGGTCTGCATCCAGCCGGATCATCTTGCTCTCCTGTATCAGATGTATATAGAACTTGGATTTTCCATGTACTTTTTTAACCGCATTATGCAGCACCTGGGAGAAGGCAAAGTATTGAATGGGCTTCAATACATAGTCTAATGCCTCGACCTTATATCCCTGCACAGCAAATTGCGCAGAATTTGTAATAAATATAATGATGACATTTTTATCCATATCCCGTATGCGCATGGCCGCCTGCATACCGTCCATATGCTTCATTTGGATATCCATCAGGATTATGTCATACTCGGATTTATATTTTTCGACAATTTCCAATCCGTCTGAAAATTCAGATACACTGACCGTTTCCGAAAAATCGCTTTGATACTGATCAATGTACTTTCCGAGTTGACTGCGATACCCTGTATCATCCTCTACGATTGCGATGCGTATCATGGTAAATCCCCGTTTCGTGATCCGATGCAGCTTACCCGCCAAATATGGCAATCGCCTTGCATCAACTGATATTGTGCGTTTCTGTCTTGCCTTACCGTATATTTCCTATGCCGATTGTTCAGATTATACTCTTTTTTCCTTCCTTTTGTAAAGCTACAGAACGGTGCAGACAGATTGCTCTTTTTTCCTGCAGGCAGGTTTATTTGCCTTATTGCAGCCCACCCCGCCAATACCTTTTCTGAATTAACGCTCAGGTTGTTTGGGGTCGTTCCACCACAAAACGGGGGCCTTCCTCCCCTGTTTTCCCGTTTGGCACAAAGCCGCATTTTTCCAATGCCCGGCAACAAGGGTGATTATGACAACCTGCTGCAGGGCATCGACAGCGGCGCAGTGACGCTGGAGCAGGTAAAAATCAATGCCTCCCGCGTGGTCAGAACGGTCCGGGCGCTGACACAAGAATAAAACACAAAAACCTCTGCCAGACTGGATGTTGAAGTGACCCCAAAAAGCTAGACAATATTTTGAAGTAAAAATTGTTCAAGCAGCTGAAAGGGCTTGCTGTCTGTGAATTGCAGGCGGCAAGCCCTTTAACTTTGCCTTGATGCGGCGGTTGTTGTAGTAATCCAGATATGCAACGAGTTCCTGCTTGAAGTGTTCCATTGAGCGGAACTCCTGCAAATACAGCAGCTCACTTTTGAGTAGTCCGAAGAAATTCTCTATCACGGCGTTGTCCAGACAGTTTCCTTTCCGGCTCATGCTCTGTCGGATGCCCTTCTCGCGGAGCATCCGCTGATACCGCTTATGCTGGTATTGCCAGCCCTGGTCAGAATGAAGGATCAACCCGGTTCCATCCGGTATCTTCTCAAAAGCCTTATCCAGCATAGTCGTAACCATACTCAGAACAGGATGGTCAGAGATGGTATAGCTGACCAGATCGCTGCTGCACAGATCAAGGATGGGCGAGAGATAGAGCTTCTCGCCACACAAACTGAACTCTGTCACATCGGTGACCCACTTCTGGTTCGGCTTTTCGGCGCGGAAGTCCCGGTTTAACAGATTCGGCGCAATTTTGCCAACTTCACCCTTGTAAGAACGATACTTCTTCCTCCTGACACGGCAAACTAAACCCAGCTCCTTCATAAGCCGCTGGACAGTCTTGTGATTCAGGAGAAAATTGCGCTTGTGAAGTTCTGTTGTAATGCGGCGATAGCCGTATCTTCCTTTGTTTTCGTGGTAGATGGCCGTGATCTCCGCTTTGACAGCTTTATACTTATCTGAACTGTTCATCCGCTTCAGATGATAGTAGAAAGTGGCACGGGGCAGTTGAGCGATTGAGAGAAGAATATCCAGGGAATGTCTTTGCCTCAGCTTTTGAACTACCTGCGTTTTCTGCGCTGGCGTCGCTCGTCTTCCAAAACCAAGGCTTGCAAGTTTTTTAGGTAATCGTTCTCCGCACGCAGTCTCTGCACTTCGGCTAGCAGATCTTCTTCCACCTGCTTCGGCAACTGCTTTGGCGGACGGCCTTTGTTGCTGCGACCACGCCGTTCGATGGCTAACCCTTCCGGCCCTTCTTCCAGATAAATGCGTTCCCAACGCTCTATAATTTTATGGTCGTTAATTCCAAATTCCTGCATCGCTGCATAGATACTCAGATGTTCTTTTTTCATGGTTTCTACAACCATTCTCTTGAACTCCGGCGTATATCGTTTGTTTGGTACTCCTTTTGGCATAGCAAAACACCCCACTTGTTAGATAGTATATCATACTGTCTAACAAATGGGGTGCTGTTCATGTTTGCCTGGCAGAGGTTTTTTAATAAGTATTTACTTTTCACGGTACTCCATTGGGGTTTGGCCAGTGACCTCCTGAAAAATCCGACTGAAATAGTTGCGTGTGCTAAAAGAAAGTGCAGCGGCAATGTCCTGCACGGTCTGGTTGGTGCTTTTCAGCAAAACCTTGGCGCGCTCAATCTTGGCAAATTTTATGTAATCTGTCACGCTCAAGCCCGTTTCTTCCTTGAATTTGTGGGTCATATAATATTCCGTATAGCCCACCAGCGCTGCAATATCTGCAGCACGTATTTTTTTATCGAGATTCATCTCAATATAGTCCACGCACTTTTGCACCTGCTGGCTGAGATGCGGGTTGGTGCGGCATTTATGCACGCGCCGGACAAAGTCGTCATACATCATAAGGCCGAGCGGTTCAAGATCATCCAATGTTTTTGCATTTTCAGCGGATTGGATGTAGCTGTCCCCCAGCGCGTAGGCTTCCTCCGGCGAAAGCCCGCCCTCGATGGCGGCACGGCATACCAGCGAGGTAAACACGATGATGTTGGTCTTGCTCTGGCGCAAAGCGTCATCGCTGCGCACCGGCACACCCGCGCTGATTCCCATACTGGCGGAAAGGGCCTGCCTGTAGTTCAAGTCACCGGTGCGCACCATCTGCAGAAGTCCCTGCTCTGCCATCCAGACCTTGTGGCGATCATGAGCGGGCTGCTGCACTGTATTGCGCACCTGCGCCAAACACTCGCTGTTGATGTCGCTGATCGCAAGGTGGTTGCCGGTCAGACAATAGTGCATCATCAGCGCGTAGCGGTGCAAGACCGTGCATTGCAGCACAGGGACGGTTTTCAACGCCTCGTACAGCTGCATGGTCCATGCCACGCTCGTTTCCAGACGGTTATAGTATTGCAGCCCCTGCTCAATCCCGCGCAGCGAAACATCCTGATAAAACACCGGCCCGATGACCCAGGCGCGTTTCAGCACACTGCCGTCCTTTTCAAAGGCAGCTGCCCATGTCATGCCAATGGCCGTGCCGAGCGTGACCGGCGTTGTGTGCCGGCTGCCGTAGTCCAGCATTTTTTTCTTGCAGCCGAATATCTCAAATGCGCCGGAGAGGAACCCCGCCTCCGGGCAGTTGCTCTGCAGCAGACTGCCATCGGCATTATAGCACCATGTATAAATGTTGCCGCCGCACTGGATCAGCTCAGAAAACAGCTCCATATTTTGAAAAACATCCATCGAATCACCCTCATTTTATGCCAGTATACCAAAAAAAGTGGCTGCCGTACAGACAACCACTGATATTTTTATGCGTTGGCGTATCCGCCCAGCGCCGCAAGGCTGGGCTTCGGGGTGCGCCCCATCGTTTCGCGGTTTACGGCAATCAGGCCAAAGTTCATGGCATAGCCCTTCTGCCACTCAAAGTTATCCATCAGGCTCCAGTGGAAGTATCCCTTGACCGGAATACCATCAGCGATGCAGTTTTGCACACCAGCCAATGCGGCCTCGATAAACGCCACGCGGCGGGTATCATCGGCGGTGGCAATGCCGTTTTCGGTCACGATCAGATCACCGTGGAAATCCTGCGCCACCTTGCGGATTACATTTTCCAGTGCCTGCGGATAAAACTCGTAGTCCATCTGGGTCAGCTCGGCCCCCTGCGGTGCGGGCAGCTGCCCCTGCGCACCGTACAGCGTGCGAGTGTAGTTCTGCACGCCGAGGAAGTCATCCTCCTTAATATAAGGAAGATAGTGGGTGAACTCTTCCTCCCACGCAGCAGCGGCAAAGGCTTCACCGCCCGGCTGGGCCTGCAGGTCATGCAGCGAGAGGGTCAGACCGACCTTAACCTCAGGACAGATTGTCTTGATGGCCTCCCGCGCGGCGGCGTGAGCGCGCAGAACCAGCAGATCGCCCTCCGGCGTGCGCTCGCTGACGAAAATTTTCGGCTGCGGCGTACCGAACACGGCGGCGTTTTCAGCGGCAGCGTACTTCATATTCTCCATCATCTTCTGGAAGTTCATGCCCACCTGCACGCTGCCCTCGGCGGATTTGCCTGCATTGGCAGCAGCCTTGGCGGCCTGCTCTGCCATCAGGCGGAACCGCTTGGAGATAGCCGCCAGCTGCAGACCCATATTCGCCTCATTGATGGTGCAGACGATGTGGAGCTCACTGCCCAACTGCTCCATCACATAGCTGACATAGCGCTTGAAATATTCGACCGTGCTTTCAGCCTCCCAGCCGCCCTTGGCAATCAGCCATTTGGGGCTGGTGAAGTGCAGCAGCGTAACAACGGGTTCCACCCCATGCGCCTTGCAGCAGGCAATGACCTTGCGGTAATGCTCGATCTCGGCAGGGTCAAACTTGCCCTCCTCCGGCTCGATGCGCGCCCACTCGATGGAGAAGCGGTAGGCGTTCAGGCCCGCATCGGCCAGCAGTTTAATGTCTTCCTCATACTTATTATAATGGTCGCAGGCAATGCCGCTCGGCTCGGTAAAGCTGGTGTGGGGCAGCTGCTCCTGCGCCCAGTAGTCGGAATGGATATTGTTACCCTCGACCTGATGGGCGGCAGTGGCCGCGCCGACAAAGAAACCTTTTTCAAATTTCTGCATAATTTTCTCCTTACCTGTGCTGTCTAAAGCCAATCAAGAAACTTCTGTACCTGTATCATAACATAACAAGCGCAAGCCATGAGGGCATTATTTAGCAAAGCAGGACAATATTCCGTGTTATTTGAAATAATGCGTGAATTTTTGTTTCTCATCTGCTGATTTTTATCCCCTGCTGCCGTTTTGCTTCTGGTATAGTGGTGTCAGTGAGAAAAACCACCGCGGAATTTTTAGGAGGAAAACAAAATGTTCAAAAAGAAACCCACTGCTTCAGAAGTTGACGGCGTACAATACCGCCGCGCCAAGCTTTGGCAAATCATCTGCTATGCCTGCAACGGTCTTGTCGGTATGAGCGTCTATTCCCTCATCGGCATGGCGAGTTATTCCGCCAGCATCGGCTACGGCATCACGACCGCTGCCGTTGGCATTATTCTGACCTGCTCCCGTATTCTGGACGGCATCACCGATCCCCTGCTTGCCTTTGTCTATGACCGCGTCAACACCAAGTTCGGCAAACTACGCATTTTGCTGGTTGCGGGCTATCTGATTGAGGCACTCGCCCTGTACGGAATGTTCACCGGCTTCTCGTCCAAGGGTCTGGGCCTGCCGGTGTTTGCCCTGCTGTACATTGTCTACATCATCGGCTACACCATCACCAACATGACTGCGCAGACCATTCCCGCCATCATGACGAATGATCCGCGCCAGCGCCCGACCATCGGCGTATGGACAACCGCCTTCAACTATCTGGTGCCGATGGCAATGTCGATGATTTTCAATGTTGTGCTGCTGCCCAAATGCGGCGGCACCTACAACCAGGCCTTCCTGTCCGCTGCCTGCAATATGACGCTGCTTGCCGCGGGTATCGGCACCGCTTTGGTCTGTCTGGGCGTTTCTGCCTACGATAAGCCGGAAACCTTTGTCGGCACCAAAAAGTCCGAACCGCTGAAAATGTCCGACATTGTCGAGGTTCTCAAGCACAACAAACCCTTGCAGTGCTACATTGCCTCCAACGCTTCTGACAAGCTCGCCCAGCAGGTGGCCAGCCAAGCCATCATCAACACGCTGTTCAACGGTATTTTGATCGGCAATATGGGTCTGGCCACCATTCTGACCGTCATCAGCATGGTTCCCTCCATCTTCTTTGCGGCGTTCGGTGCCAAGTATGTCGGCAAGCACGGCAGCAAAAACGGCATCGTCACTTGGACCTATGTCAGTATGACCATCACCGCCGCGCTGGTTCTGTTCTTTATCTTTGGCGACCCCAAGCAGATCGGCGTTATGGGCAGCCCCTCCATGATTCTCTATGTGGTGCTGACCCTTTTGCAGAACGGTTCCAATATGTGCATCACCACCTCCAACACCTCGTATATGGCGGATGCCATTGACTTTGAGCTGGACCGCAGCGGGCGTTATATCCCCGCCGTTGTCTCCGGCACCTACAGCCTGGTCGATAAGCTCATCACCTCCTTTGCCGCTGTAATTGCTACCGGCGCTGTTGCACTGCTGGGCTACACCACCACGATGCCTCAGCCCACCGACCCTTGCACAAGCGCGATTTTCTGGATGACGCTGAGCCTAAAGTTCGGTCTGCCCCTCATCGGCTGGGTCATTACGCTGGTTGCCATGCGCGAATGCCCGCTGACCAAGGAGGAAATGGTCAACGTCCAAAAGCGCATTGCCGAGAAAAAGGCTGCTGCGCAGTCTGAGTTCTATAAAAAGCAGCTTCAGTAAGCCCATTAACCAAAGCCGAAAGGGTTTGCAGCCTTTTCGGTTCTTTGAAGTTAAAACCACCCATAAGGAGTCATTCTATGAGCAAAGCAATTCTGTTGAACACCGGTTGGACTTTTACCAAGGAAGGTCATGACGAACCGGTCACCCTTCCCCACACTTGGAACGCTGTAGACGGTCAGGACGGCGGCAACGACTACTACCGCGGCACCTGCAGCTACACCCGTAACCTGGAGAAACCGGAGCTGTCCGATGGCGACCGCGCGGTTTTGCAGTTTGACGGCGTTGCTATGACTGCAGTTGTCAGCCTGAACGGGGAGAAAGTGGCCGAGCACAAGGGCGGCTACTCCACCTTCCGTGTGGACATCACCGATGCCCTGCACGATGGTGCAAATGAGTTGATTGTTTCTGTTGACAACAGCGACAACGACACCGTCTACCCCCAGAAGGCCGACTTCACCTTCTACGGCGGCATTTACCGGGATGTAACGCTGCATGTTGTGCCCGCTGCACACTTTGCCCTTGCCGAAAACGGCGCTGTGCCCGTCAAGGTCACGCCTGCTGTGACTGACCTTGCCGAGCGCCGCTGTGAGGTGACTGTTGAGGCGTTCGTTGTCGGCGCGCAGAGCGTCAACTTCACGCTTGACGGCCAGCAGACGAGCGCCGCCGTCAAGGACGGCACCGCCAGAGCCGTGTTCACGCTGGAGCATGCCCGCCTGTGGGACGGTCTTGATGACCCGTATCTCTACACCGTAACTGCGCGGCTGGACAATGGCGAGACCGAAACCGCCCGCTTCGGCTGCCGCAAGTTTGAGATTGACCCGCAGAAGGGCTTCATTTTGAACGGCCACCCCTATCCCCTGCGCGGTGTCTCCCGCCATCAGGACCGCAAGGGTGCGGGTGTAGCCATCACCAAAGAGATGATGGAAGAGGATATGGCGCTGATTCTGGAGATGGGCGCCAACACCATCCGCCTTGCCCACTACCAGCACGCGCAGGCATTCTATGACCTGTGCGACGAAAAGGGTCTTGTCATCTGGGCCGAGATCCCCTACATCACGATGCATATGCACAACGGGCGCGCCAACACGCTGACCCAGATGGAAGAACTGATTGTTCAGAACTACAACCATCCCTGTATTGCCGTTTGGGGGCTGTCCAACGAAATTACTGCCGCATCGGCTGTCAATGAGGAGCTGCTGGAAAACCACCGCGCCCTGAATGATTTGGCGCACAAGCTCGACCCGACCCGCCCGACCACGATGGCGAATGTCTTTATGCTGGAAATCACCAGCCCGATTCTGGAAATTCCCGATGTGAACAGCTACAACCTGTATTTTGGCTGGTACTTGGGCGAACTGGACCAGAACGATGACTTTTTTGATACCTACCACGCCAAATATCCCGACCGCTGCATCGGTTTTTCGGAGTACGGCGCGGACGCAAACCCCGCCTACCAGAGCGCCCACCCCGAAAAGGGCGACTATACCGAAACCTACCAGTGCGTCTACCACGAGCACATGGCAAAAATGATTGCCGACCGCCCGTGGCTGTGGGCGACCCATGTCTGGAATATGTTCGACTTTGCTGCCGATGGCCGCGATGAGGGCGGCAAAAACGGCGAGAACCAGAAAGGACTTGTCACCTTTGACCGCAAAATCAAGAAGGACGCCTTCTACCTGTACAAGGCCTACTGGAGCAAGCAGCCCTTTGTACATACCTGCGGCAGCCGCTATGTGGACCGCACGGAGGATGTGACCGAGGTCAGAGTATACTCCAACCTGCCGGAGGTTTCTCTGTACAAGGACGGGCACCTTGTCGAAACAAAAAAAGGCGACAAAGTGTTTGCTTTTAATGTGCCCATCACCGGCAAGCACAGCATTGAGGCCCGCGCGGGGGCGTATTCCAGCGTGATTCTGGTCAACAAGGTTACAGAGCCGAACCCCGCCTACGCGATGTCCAACCGTCAGGTCGTGAACAACTGGTTTGACGGCGAGCTGGACGAAACCTGCTGGAGCGTCAAGGACAATATGGCCGCTGCCATGGCGGACGCCAAGGTGGGGCCTGTCTTGAAGGCCATCACCGACAAGGCGGCTGCCGCCCGCGGTGATGTAGCTGCCGCCGTCAAGGATAACCCGGCGCTGGTTGCCATGATGGAGCGCGCCATGCAGCGCATGACCGTGGAGGGAATGCTCAAGCAGGCCGGCGCAGATGCCGAGAGCATCAAGCAGCTGAACCGCGTTTTGCAGGGCATCAAAAAGGATGTGTAATACGTTGAAAACCTACTGCAACCCCTTGGATCTGGGCTACCGCTACCAGCACATGAAGGAGGGTGAGCGCGCCGCGGGCTTCC
>OHWB01000280.1_pt1 | contig 17523 bp, 16 predicted proteins | sample 1579591 | NCBI WGS metagenome assembly OHWB01 (sample SAMEA3882503, study PRJEB24775) | human gut metagenome | biome: human-associated habitat; feature: intestine environment; material: feces | place: Netherlands | collected 2009/2010 | reverse complement strand
AACATCAATATATTGCAAATTTAAACTGATGCAAGTTATTTTTTAACGCTTACTAGAAGTTGTTTTAGAAGTTGTTTTAGAAGTTGTCAAATCATAGAGTTATGGAACTTTCATTAAAAGGCAAGGTCGCGGTGGTCACAGGTAGCACGCGCGGCATAGGTTACGCGGTCGTGAAGAAATTCCTTGAGGCTGGCGCTTCCGTAGCCCTGTGCGGCTCGAAGCCCGCGACCGCCAACGCGGCGCTTGGAAAACTCCTTTTCGAGTTGCCTGAGGCCAAGATTTTGGCGATCGCCCCGGATCTCACAGATTCTTCCTCTGTAGAGAATGCGTTCAATGAGGTTTTAGCAAGGTTTGGAAGGTTTGACATCCTTGTCAACAACGCCGGTATCTCGCAGGCGCTTCCTCTCAATGACTACACCGATGAGGAAATGGACAGGATTCTGGACATAAACCTCAAGGCGGTGTTTGTCTGCAGCAGGGCTGCGGCGAGGTTGATGGAGGCGGACGGCGGCGGTGTCATCCTCAACACCAGCTCCGTGGTGAGTCTTTACGGTCAGCCGTCCGGTTGTCTGTACCCGACCACCAAGTTCGCTGTCAACGGCCTGACGAAATCCCTTTCCCGGGAACTGGCTCCCCGTGGGATAAGGGTCAATGCCGTGGCTCCGGGCGTGACCCGCACCGACATGGTCGCTAACCTCCCGGAGGCTTTGATAAAGCCTCTGGTGGCGCGCATTCCTATCGGCAGGGTAGGTGAGCCTGATGAGGTCGCCGACGCGTTTCTCTTCCTGGCCAGCGACATGGCCTCGTACATCACCGGTGCCGTCCTCCCGGTTGACGGCGGAGTCATCATCTGATTCCCGTAGCGGCTCCATGGCAGCACTGTGGTGGCTCCGTGGCCGCTCCGTGGCGGCTCCGTAGCAGCACTGTGGCAGCTCTGATGACTTTGAGTAGCCGAAGGTGGCATTAGGTAGAGCGAGTGTGGGGAGATGGGAATGGGGATGGAGATGGGAATGGGGATGGGGGAATGCCGTGGGATCCGTGGCGGACAACGTGTTGTAAATCAGCGGAATAAAACAACAGTCTGGTGTCGGATTTGGCACTAGGCTGTTGCCTTATTTGGTTGACTGTCAATGGGTTGGCTGCCACGCCGCTCACGCTGCTTCTCCCCACCCACAGACTGTCTGAAAAGTCTTGGCGAGAGTTGAAAAGTATGTACCCCACTACAGGGGGCGACAACGAATTCTCAATCCTCACTGGGGGTACTTTTACTTTTAAGGCAGTCTCCCCCTCACGGGCTGCCTTAACGGAAACTTTCGTATTCGGGCATTCCGAGACCTGAGAGGAAATCTTTGAACTGCTTGTAATCCTTAGGGCAGATCAGAAGCACGTCACCAGTGTCCACAATGACGTAGTCCTTCAGCCCTTTCACGGCGTAGAACTTCTTGCGTCTGACGGTACTCACGAAGATGCTGTCCCTACAGTCCTCGGTCATGATATTGTCTGCGAACACCACGTTACCATCCGGGGTCTTTCCGTTGAAGTTCCTTGACAGGGAATCCCATCCGTCGATGTCCGACCAGCCGAAATCCCCCCGGTAGAGCCATGCCCTGTCCGTCTTCTCCATCACCCCGTAGTCGATGGAAACCTTCGGGCAGTCCGTGTAGGCTTTCTCAAGGAATGTCCGCTCCTCGTCCGTTCCGAGAGCCTTCTCCCAACCGGAGAAGACAGCCGTGACATCGGGGATGTACTTCTCCATCTCTTCCTTGATGACGGAGACTTTCCAGGCGAATATTCCCGAATTCCAGTAAAACTCGCCGGTCTTGCACAAAACCTCGGCCATCGCCTTGTCGGGCTTTTCCGTGAATGTCTTGACTTTCAAAGGGATGTCATAACTGGCGTCCTCGCTGCCTTTCGGAGCTTGAATGTAGCCGTAACTCGTGTCGGGATTGGTAGGAGGGATTCCGAGGGTCATCAGGACAGGCTTCTCCTCCGCATATTCCATCATCTTCAGGATCGTGTCCCTGAATCCGCTCTCGTCCGCTATGGTGTGGTCGGCGGGAGTGGCAAGGACGGTCGCGTCCGGGTTGCGCTTCATGATGCTGTAGGTGGCGTAGACGAGGCACGGGCCTGTGCTTCTGGAGTAAGGCTCAAGAAGGAGGTTGTCCGCCGGAAGATCCGGAATCTGCTTGCGGACAAGGTCCGCGAATCTGGCCAAGGAGACAACAATGATGTTCTCCGGGGGAACAATCCTTGAGAAACGATCATAGGTGGTCTTGATGAAGGACTCGCCTGTGTAGGCGATGTCCAGAAACTGCTTGGGGCTTGCTTCGCGGCTTATAGGCCAGAAGTGGTTAGAGGTGCCTCCGGCCATGATGACGCAGTATCGGTTATCTTTGTTCATATCTTGGTGCTTAGTATATTTATTCTCAAATCAGCGCGGTCACTTCGACAAGTTCAGTGACCGCATTCCTGCTCCGGTTGCCGAGCTTGTGGTTGCCGAGCTTGTCGAAGCATCGAAATACTTTATTAATAATCTCGGAACTCCAAGTTGCGTAGTGAGCTTGTGGTTGCCGAGCTTGTGGTTGCCGAGCTTGTCGAAGCATCGAAACACCCGTTCAGAGGTACATCGGATAAAACGCGTTCGGGAACCATTCCACAATCTCCTTCCCTCCGTCAAACGTCACGGCGACGACATCAAAGTTGACTTCCAGATCACCGGAGATCCGCTTGTCTTTCGCCGTGTTCAAGTACCTCAGCGCCGCGTCGGCCACTTTCCTCTGCTTGCTCATTGTCACATTCTCCTCCGGAGAGACCATAACAGGTGCGACCCGGCTCTTGACTTCCACAAAATGCACACCATTCCGATCTAAACTGATGATGTCGATCTCAAGATGACCGGACCTGAAATTCCTTTGCACGATAATATGCCCTTTGCCGGTCAGAAACTCACAGGCGACATCCTCACCCCTCCGCCCCAGCTCCATCCGTGGAGTCATCTGTTTTTCAGTGTTTTTCATAGTCTTGATTCAAATGCTTATCCCAACGTCACGATCGTCACACCCGACCCGCCGAACTGAACCTGCTCATCGTGGACGGAGGTGACCCCGGGAATTGTCCTTAGATATTTCTGTAACTCATCGCGCAGCGCCCCTGTGCCTTTGCCATGGATGATGCGTACGGAGCCGATGTTCAGCATGATGGCGTCATCGATGTAGTGAACGACAATGTCCAGAGCATCCGAAACCCTCTCTCCGCGCACGTCCAGTTCCGGAGAGAAAGCCAGTCTGCGTTCCCGCAGACCTGAATCGTCCTGGGCGGCCCGAGGCTTGATGTTCTCCCGCACCGAGGCTTTATATTCATTGGAAGAGATCCGCTCAACCCTGTCGAGCGGCATTTTGCTGGTGATGTTGCCGATGGCGACGGTCACTGCCTTGTTGGACACCCGGATGACCTCACCGGCCATGCCGTTGTCTTTCACCCGCACTTTCTCTCCTACCTTCAGCACGCCGCCCCTGAATTGCCCGGAGGTTTGCGACTGGCTGTCACCCTGGGTTTTACCCTTGCGGGCATCGCGACGCATCTTTCTGTCTTCCAACTGCTTGAGTTTCTTTTCTATGTAGTCGTCGTGATTTTTCTGTTCGTTCTCCTTCTTTGTCTGGAGCGATGACATGAAATTCTGGAGGGCTTTTCTGGCGTCGGAGGTCTTCTCCTTGTCTGCCTGGGATTCCTTGATGGTGCGGATGGTGTTCTCGACCGTCTTGTTGGCTCCCTGTACGATTTCCTGCGCCTCCTTCTTGGCCTGGTCCAGAATCTCTTTCTTGGTCTGTTTCAATCCCTCAAGCTCTTTCTGGTAGCGTTCCGTGATGTTCTCCAGCGTCTTGTCCGTGTTCTTTATCCTCTGGAGCTTCTCGTCAAGGGCGCGGCGGTTGCGCACGATCTTGCGCAGGTTCCTCTCCATACCCACGAACTCCTCTCCGGCTCTTGCCTCGGCATCTTTGACGATGCTCTCCGGAAGTCCCATCTTGCGTGCAAGCTCGAAGGCGAACGAATTACCCGGCATTCCGATGTCCAGCTTGAACAGAGGCTGGATCTTGGCGGCGTCGAACTGCATCGCTCCGTTGATGACTCCGGTGTCGGAGCCGGAGGCGTAGAGCTTGAGGTTCGTGTAGTGTGTCGTGATGACTCCATAGACCCCTCTCTTGTCCATCTCGCTGAGGATCGCCTCGGCGATGGCTCCTCCGGCGGCAGGCTCGGTTCCGGAACCGAACTCGTCTATTAATATCAAGGTCTTGTCATCGGCCTTGGCCAGCATCGTCTTCATGTCGTCAAGGAACGAGCTGTAGGTGCTGAGGTCGTTCTCGATGTTCTGGTCGTCACCGATGCTGACCATGATCCTGTCGAAGACAGGAAGTTCCGAGGTCTCAGAGGTCGGAACCAGCATGCCCCACTGGAACATGTACTGGAGCAGCCCCGTGGTCTTGAGGCACACCGACTTGCCGCCGGCGTTAGGTCCTGAGATCAAAAGAATATGCTTGGCCGGAGTCAAGCGGATCGAAACCGGCACGATTTCCTTTTTCTCTTTTCTCAGCGCCCTCTCCAGAAGAGGATGACGCGCCTTACGCAGGTTCATCTCACCGTTGTCGGAGATGATCGGCGCACCGGCCTTGAAATCGAGGGCTACCTGTGCCTTGGCCATCAGGAAATCTATCTCGCCGATATATTCCGCGGAATTGATAAGATCTGGCACATAGGGCCTCACGAAGTCGCTGAACGACGCCAGGATGCGCTGGATCTCCTGTGCCTCGTCGGCGCGAAGGGTGATGATCTCGTTTTCCAGTTCGATGATCTCGGCCGGCTCGACAAAGGCTGTCTTGCCTGTGGCCGAGGTGTCATAGACGAACCCCTGAATCTTTTTCTTGCTGGAGCTGTTGACCGGAATCAGCAGCTTGCCGTCACGCACGGAAAGCCCGGCGTCCTCGTCCACAAGCCCGTCGGCCTGTGCCTGCTTGAGGATGGCGTTCGCCCTTTTGGAGATCGCCCCCTCCTTTGTCTTTATCGCGCGCCTGATTTCCAGCAGCTTGTCCGATGCCGTGTCTTTGACATCCCCGAACTTGTCCAGGATCAGGTCGATCCTTCTCTGTACCTCAGGGAAACTCAGCACCGGGGCGCTCATCCGTTTGAGACTGGGATAGACCCCATCCTTTATGGACATGAAGAAGTTGGTCAGCTTGCGTACAGTCTCGACCATCGTGCGCAGCTTGCCGAGCGAAAGGATGTCGATCGTGTAGCCGGTGTTCTCAAGCGGTTTCAGGAAGTCAAGGCAGTCGATGTAGCCGTTTGTCGGGAAGTTCTCCTCGAACATCACGATCAGCCTCATCTCGTCCGTGAGCGCAAGCCTTTCCCCGATGATTTTCGGGTCGTTGCTGAACGTCTCCTCCGTCACCCTCGCGACGGCATATTCAGTGGAACATCTGTCGGCCACAAAGGTCCTGACCCTGTCAAATCCCAACTTGCTCTCCAGTCTGGTGTCAATCTCTGTTCCGTGTTCCCGCATATTCGTAAATTATTGTCTTTCCTCCGTGGAGCGCTTTTCCTCCGAGGTACCCTCGCCCGCGCCGAGAAGGAGCTTAAGTTCGTTGATGTTGCCTATGCTTTTGATGTTGCCGCCACGCACGAAAGAGATCCCCCCGGTCTCCTCCGAAACCACAACCACGTCAGCGTCAGTCTCTTCAGAGATTCCTATCGCCGCCTTGTGCCTCATTCCGTAACGTGCCGGGATGTCAGAGCGTCCGGTGATGGGAAGGGTGCAGCGCGCGGCCACAATCCTGTCGCCTCCGATGATCATCGCGCCGTCATGCAACGGGGAATTCTTGAAGAATATGTTCATTATCAGCCTTCTGGTGACTTTGGCGTCCACGATGTCCCCGGTCTCGACGATGAAATCAAGCGAATCCTTGCGCGGGAACACGATAAGGGCTCCGGTCTTGTCGGCAGACATGGCCCGGCATGCCTCGGCGATCTCGTTGACCGTGCCTCCTGCCATCTTCTGGTCCTGGATGCCCATCATCTTGTTGAAGAAGTCGCGGCTTTTTCCGGCCATCCCATAGCGCGAGCCGAGCTTCATCAGAAAGTGCCGCACCTCGGGCTGGAATATGACGATGAGCGCGATCACGCCCACGTCGATGAAAGTCCCGAGCAGGGCGCTCATCAACTTCATGTTGAACGCCGCCACTACCACCCGCAGGACGAAAAGCAGGATGACGGCGACGAAGATATTCATTGCTGCGGAACCTCTTATCCATCTGAAAACCAGATAGATGAATATGGCGACCATCAGTATGTCCAGAACATCCGTGAACGAGATGTTGAGGAATCCGAATATATTCAAAAGCATCATTGCACTTTTTTACGGTACAAAGATAACTAATCCTTGATTCATTCCACAATGCTTGATGACGATTTCTCTGATTATTAGGGAGTAGGCTTGTGGAAAACTTTGTTAATTGAAAAAAAATCGCTACCTTTGCAGTCCGCAAAATAATGCGGATTAACGTAAAATATTTATTTACAATTAATTAAACAAAACCAATGCCTGGATTAATTGGAAAGAAAATCGGAATGACTTCCGTTTTCGGTGCTGATGGAAAAAATATTCCATGCACCGTTGTCGAGGCTGGTCCGTGTGTTGTCACGCAACTGCGTACAGTAGAAAAAGATGGCTATGCCGCTGTACAGCTTGCCTATGACGAAATGAAAGAGATACACGCCAGCGCGCCTCTTATGGGCCATTTCAAAAAGGCAGGGACCACCCCTAAGCGCAAGCTTGTCGAATTCGCGGCAGACTTCCAGGGTGAGCTCAAGCTTGGAGACACCATCACCGTGTCCGACGTTGTCACTGACGACGTGAAGTACGTTGATGTTGTCGGTACTTCTAAAGGTCGTGGCTTCCAGGGTGTTGTTCACCGTTATCATTTCGCCGGTGTAGGCGGAGCGACCCACGGTCAGCACAACAGACTGCGTAAGCCGGGTTCTCTCGGTGCGTCATCCTGGCCTTCACGCGTGTTCCCTGGAATGCGTATGGGCGGCCACATGGGCAATGAGAGGGTCAAGGTCTTCAACCTCGAGATTGTCAAGGTTATTCCTGAGAACAATCTTCTCGTCATTAAGGGTTCCGTACCTGGAGCCAAGGGTTCTTATCTTGCATTAGAGTTTTAGTTATGGAATTACCAGTATTGAAAATTGACGGATCAGAATCCGGAAAGAAGGTTGTTCTTGACGAGAAGGTGTTCGGTGTGGAGCCGAACGACCATGCAATCTATCTTGATGTCGTTCAGTACCTCGCCAACCAGCGTCAGGGTACCGCCAAGACAAAGGATCGCAGCGAAAACGCTCATTCCACCAAGAAGCTCGGTCGCCAGAAGGGCGGCGGTGGCGCGCGTCACGGTAGCTTGAAGTCCAACATCTTCGTTGGCGGTGGCCGTGTTTTCGGACCGAAGCCTCGTCTTTACAGATTCAAGCTTAACAAGAAGCTGAAGTCGCTCGCGCGTTGCTCAGCCCTCACCTACAAGGCACAGGAGAACGCCATTGTCCTCGTTGAGCCGTTCACTATGGAAGCCCCTAAGACAAAGGAACTCATGCGCATCCTTGACGCTCTCAAGGCTGGCCAGAGAAAGGTTCTCGTAGTGCTTCCGGAGAATTCAAACAACATTTTCCTTTCATCACGTAACCTCCCTGAGGTAAAGGTCATCACTGTTGACGAAATCAACACCTACACCGTTATGAATGCCAATTCAATGGTGCTTGTGGATGGTGTTCAGGATGTCCTCGCAGCCAGGGTCAACCGTTAAAAGCGCAAAGAGATGGGAATTTTAATCAAGCCAATAGTAACCGAGAAGCTCACGGCTGAGACTGAGAAGTACAACCGCTACGGCTTCATCGTTGACAGGGAAGCCAACAAGCTTCAGATAAAGGCCGCAGTAGAGCAGTTCTACAATGTGACTGTAAAGGACGTCAACACCGTGAACTATCACGGAAAGAGAAAGTCCCGCTACAGCAAGGCGGGGATGCTCCGTGGCCGTGCCAATCACTTCAAGAAGGCGTACGTTACCCTTGCAGGTGATGACAAGATTGATTTCTACAGTAACATTTAAGGAGGGACAAGGCAATGGCAATCAGAAAATTCAAGCCGATTACTCCTGGAACCAGGAACAAGGCGATCAGTGCATTCGACGAAATCACTGCCAAGAGGCCGTACAAGCCTCTGTTGGAACCTCTTAAGAGTACAGGTGGTAGAAACAACACCGGTCAGATGACTGTGCGTTACCGTGGCGGTGGACACAAGAGAATGTACCGTATCATCGACTTCCTCCGCACCAAGGACAACATCAAGGCCACAGTCAAGACCGTTGAGTACGATCCTAACCGCAGCGCCCGCATCGCCCTCGTTGAGTACGAGGATGGCGTGAAGAAGTACATCATCGCTCCTGCCGGAATCAAGGTAGGACAGATCATAGAGTCCGGATCAGGAATCGCTCCTGAGCTTGGCAACTGTCTCCCACTCGCGGAGATCCCTGTAGGTACGCTCGTACACAACATCGAGCTTCGTCCTGGCCAGGGCGCCGCGATGGCACGTTCCGCCGGTACATTCGCGCAGTTGGCCGCCCGTGAGGGCAACTACGCCATCCTTCGTCTGCCTTCAGGCGAGACCAGAATGGTGCTTGTGACCTGCCGCGCCACCGTTGGAACAGTTTCTAACGCAGATCATAATCTTGAGTCTTACGGAAAGGCCGGCCGCAGCCGCTGGTTCGGTCGCAGGCCGCACAACCGTGGTGTCGTCATGAACCCTGTTGATCACCCTATGGGTGGTGGTGAAGGTCGTGCCTCCGGAGGTCACCCGCGTTCACGCAAGGGACTTCCTGCAAAGGGTTACAAGACACGTAATCCTAAGGCTACTTCCAACAAGTTCATCATCGAGAGAAGAAAGAAGAAGTAATTAAACGGAATTAAACTTTAAGATTATGAGTCGTTCATTAAGAAAAGGTCCATACATCCAGGAAGCCCTGGAAAAGAGAATTCTTGCTATGAATGATGGTAGCAAGAAGAAGGAGGTCGTGAAGACCTGGTCCCGCGCCAGCATGATCTCCCCTGACTTCGTAGGCCACACTGTCGCAGTTCATAATGGAAACAAGTTCATTCCTGTTTACATCACTGAGAACATGGTGGGCCACAAGCTCGGCGAATTCGCGCCGACCAGAACTTTCAAAGGCCATTCGGGCAACAATAAGTAGTAATTAAGGAGAATTCATTATGGGAGCTCGTAAAAGATTAATGGCTGAAAAGTTCAAGGAAGCCAAAAAGAATACAGCAGTAGCTAAGTTGAATGATGTTCCTACATCCCCTCGCAAGATGCGTCTTGTCGCTGACACTGTGAGAGGTGTGGAGGTGAACCGTGCGATTGACCTTCTTCATTTCTCGAAGAGGCAGCCGTCCATCCGTCTTGAGAAGCTTCTCCGCAGCGCCATCGCCAACTGGGAAGCCAAAAACCCGGATCAGAGCAAAGAGCTGGACAACGGTAACGTTTATGTCAAGACGATCATGGTAAACGAAGGCCGCACGCTCAAGAGAATCCGTCCTTGCCCTCAGGGCCGCGCCGGAAGGATCCGCAAGCGTTCGAACCACGTCACCATCATTCTCGACGTCAAGAAACCAACAACAGTAGAGGAGAACAAGTAATATGGGACAGAAGACAAATCCTATTTCTAACAGAATCGGTATCACCCGTGGTTGGGACTCTAACTGGTGTGGTGGTAACTATGCTGAGAAGATCGCTGAGGATTATGAGATCCGCAAGTATCTGACCAACCGTCTTGCCAAGGCCAGCCTCTCCAAGATTGTCATCGAAAGAACCCTCAAGTTCATCACCGTGACCATTCACGCCGCAAGGCCTGGATTCATCATCGGTAAGGGCGGGGCCGAGGTTGACAAACTCAAGGAAGAGCTTAAGAAGGTCACCAAGAAGGACGTTCAGATCAACATCTTCGAGGTCAAGAGGCCTGAGGTTGACGCGCACATCGTCGCTGACAGCATTGCCCGTCAGATCGAGGGACGTGTTTCCTACAGAAGAGCCATCAAGATGGCTATCGCTTCAACCATGAGGGTTGGTGCGGAAGGCATCAAGATCCAGATCAGCGGCCGTGTAGGCGGAGCTGAAATGGCCAGAAGCGAAATGTTCAAGGAGGGCCGTACACCTCTGCACACATTCCGTGCTGACATCGACTACGCTCTTGCGGTTGCAAGCACAAAGGTCGGCGCCCTCGGAATCAAGGTGTGGATCTGCAACGGTGAGCGTTACGGCAAGCAGGATCTCACTCCTAACACAGCTGCGGCAGCCAACGCGCAGGGCGGTTCACGTCCTTCACGCGGAGACCGTGGTGAGCGCAGAGGTGGAGACCGTGGCGACCGTCGCGGCAGCCGTGGTGGCCGTGGCCGTCGCAATGACCGTCAGGCTGAATAAGGAATATTCAGACACAGAATACAAGATTGAGTGGCGGGAGAATTTCCGGCCACTCTTTTTTTGCGTTTTGGCGTGCCATGATTGAAAGTTTTAGCGGTAAAAAATGTAAATTTGTAGAATCAGTCAAATATTCATTAATCACGATAGCACTATGGGTGAATCCAGAAGAAGTTTTTTGAAAAAGTCGGCGGCGGGGTTGGCGTTGTTCACGATCCTGCCACGCAATGTGTTCGGAGCTATGGGCGGCGACAAGAAATATGTCGCGCCAAGTGACCAACTGACACGAGGGATTATCGGCACGGGAGGCATAGGCATGAGCGGTCTTCATTTCGTAAGTGACGAGCGCTGCCGTCTGGTCTCGGTTTGTGATGTGGACAGGAACCACCTTGACAACGCCCTTAAGAAGGGTGTGGAGAAGTTCGGCACAAAACTTCAGGCCTACACGGATTGGAGGGATCTCGTACATGATCCTAATGTTGACATCGTTCACATCGCGACCCCTTCGCATTGGCACGGAATCATGGCCGTAGAGGCTTGCAGAGCCGGAAAGGACATATTCTGCGAGAAGCCTATGACAAGAACAATAGGGGAAGGCCAGAAAGTAGTGGAGGCCGTCAACAAGTACGGCAGGATCTTCCGTCTGGACACATGGTTCCGCTTCAAGGACACGTTCTATGGCCTCGGAACAACTGTCGAACCGCTTAAGAAACTTGTGCAGAGCGGTCTTCTCGGTTGGCCTTTGACAGTGAGGATCTCAGGAGCCACCGGTTTCACCTGGAAGTTCTACTGGACCGGTAAGGAAAACCTTGTGCCACAGCCTGTCCCGGCAGAACTTGACTACGACATGTGGCTCGGGCCGGCTCCTTACAAGCCTTACAATCCGCATCGTGTTCACCAGACTTTCCGCGGCTATTGGGACTACGAGTCCGGCGGTCTCGGGGACATGGGACAGCACTACATCGATCCTGTGCAGTACATCCTCGGCAAGGACGACACCTTCCCTGTAAAGGTTGAGGTGGACGCTCCTCAGCAGCATCCGGACGCGGTGGGAATATGGCGGAGCGTCACCTACACCTACGCCGACGGCTGCAAGATCATCCTTGAGGGCGAAGGCTTCGAGAGCAAGGGCAAGGTTCCTTACATCGAAGGCCCTAACGGTAAGGTTTACAAAGGATTCGAGTGTACTATCCCTAACGTGATGGATGTCATCAACTCGCTTCCTGATCCGGAGCCGCGCCACACGGACTTCCTTGAGTGCGTGAAGACCCGTCAGAAATTCGCGCTGGCCGAAGACAACGGCCACCACAGTTGCACGATCGTCAACATGGGAGCGTGCGCCCTGCGTCTCGGCAGAACCCTTAACTTCGATCCGGACAAGCAGTTGTTTATTGACGACGATGCCGCCAACCAACTTATCAACCAGCCGATGCGCGCCCCTTGGGGTTCAATGATCCTTTAATTTGTTTCTGAATATGAAGAAGTTTATAACATCCATACTATTCCTTGCGGCCGCTCTGACTATGAGCGCCCAGGACGCAAGGCAGAGAACCGTGGAAACCGTTGTGGCTGACGTGCTTGCTGCCATGCCGGCCAACAATGCCACGGATTTCAACACTCAGATGGCCGACCTCGCCGCCGCTGCTCCCGCCTCAGTGGTGGAGACTGCCAAGATGATGAAACCGGCCGGCGAAGGCGTGAGGAACAATCTTTATGAATATGCCCTCACGGGTCTCGCAAGTTATGCGTCGGCCAACCCTCAATGTGTAGACAAGGTCCGTGAGGGATTCATTCTGGCCATAATGGCCACGGAGGACAGCAACAACAAGGCTTTTCTGCTGAACCAGTTCCGCCAGATAGCCAAACCTGCGGACGCTCAGTTCTTCAAGGAATATGTCAGCGACTCCGCTCTCGCCTCCACGGCCATCGGCGCCCTCGTGGATATTCCGGAAACAGAGGATTTGATTCTTGACCTTGTGAAGGATGGAACCGCCGACAGGAAATTGCTGGCGACGGCCGCCGCGGAGAAAGGAATCTCCGCTGCCGAGCCTTATATTCAGAAATGGGTCATCCCGACCGTCCTGAATTCCACGATGCACGACAACGCCTACTTCTCAGTTTTGGCTGCCATAGGCTCCGAGTCTTCATTGAATATTCTTAAGGAGAATTCGACTCCAGACTATGCCGCTCTGGCAGTGAGACTTGCCGATGGTTCCAAGAGCAAGGCCGTCGCCAAGGCAGCCAAGGATCTCATGGCTTCTGAAGTCTCCGCCTACAAGTCCGCCGGAGCTCTGGCTCGGATGAAGAACGACCCGGCGAAGGCTTTGAAGGTCGTTGCCGCCGCTCTCAAGAGCGAGGATGTGAAGTATAGGAACTCCGTGATTGACAACGCCACTTTGATCCTTGGCGCCGGAAATCTCGTTCCGCTTTTTACAAAGAACTTCGCAAAACTCTCTGCACCGGTCAAGGTGGATCTTCTCAACTGGTTTGGCAATAATAATATCTCGTCTGTCTCCGAGATCGTGCTCGGCTCGTTCTCCGAGGGAGGGAATGTTGCTTCCGCCGCCATCGCGGCCGCAGGAAAGATCGGTGGTGACAAGGCCGCGAAGGCTCTTGTGGGACAGCTCGGAGGTGAGAACAGCGCCGCTGCGATAGCCGCTTTGAAATCATTCAAGGGCAACTATCAGGACGAGCTTCTTGCCGCTCTTGACGTAGCCAAGGACAACAAGACTCTTGGAAATATTCTCGGCCTTGTGATGGCCAGAAGGATTACCGCTGCCGCCCCGAAGGTATATTCATTGATAGATTCAAAGGATGCCGAGGCTTCGTCTCTCGCCAAGCTCGCGCTCGCGGACATCGTTGGCGTCCAGGACATTGACAAGGTCGGCGCTTTGCTTGACAACGTTTCCGCCGCTGATCAGAAGGCCGCCCAGAACGCTTTGATCGCCGCTGTGCACACTCTTGCTCCCGCCGAGCAGTACGCCAAGGTCAGCGCTTTGATGAAGAAGTCCAAGAACGTCTCCGCTTACTATCCGGTCCTTGCCGCCACAGGCACCGACGAGGCCGTGAACGATCTGGCCGCCGCCTACGAGGCCGGTGACAAGTCCGCTTTCGCGTCGTTGCTTGAAGTAGACAATTTCAAGGTGGCACCGATTCTCATCAAGATTGCCGGTTCGGACGCAGGGCTGGCCGACAAGGCTGTGAAGAGATATTCTTCCCTTGTCTCTAAATACGAGACCAATGTTGACAAAAAGCGTATGGATTTCGCCAAGGCTCTTGAGCTTGCCCAGACCCCTGCCGTGAAGAGGTCCATTCTCAAGTCTCTTGCTTCCGTACCTACGATGAAGGCATTCTTGCTTGCCGGCAAGTACTTGGATGACAGTGACAAGGGAGTCAGGCATGCCGCTGCTGAGTGCGTAAGGACAATCGCCTCCAAGACCAAGGAGGAGATCAACTACGCTGACCTCAAGTCCAACCTTGACAAGGCTGTCGTGATCTTCAAGGCCGCCGGTGGAGCCGATGACGGCTACGCTGTCGATGAGATCGGCAAGATTCTCAGCGAGGCGGTGCCTTCTCCGGTCTCTCAACTGACCGATGAGGAGAAGAGGCAGGGATTCGAGATGCTGTTCGACGGCACGAATCTGGACAAGTGGCAGGGCGATCTTGAGGGGTACACTCCTGTCAACGGAACAATCTATGTGTCGGCCAACTACGGCAGTACAGGAAATCTCTACACCAAGAAGGAATACCGTAACTTCGTCTATCGTTTCGAGTTCTGCTTCCTGCGCGAGGGTGTGAACAATGGTGTGGGTGTGAGGACTCCTATGGGTGTTGACGCTGCCTATGACGGAATGTGTGAGGTGCAGATCCTTGATCATGACGCTCCGATGTACGCCAAACTTCGTGAGTATCAGGTTCACGGATCGGTTTACGGTGTGATCCCGGCGAAGAGAATCGTCCACAAGCCTCTTGGGGAGTGGAGCACCGAGGAGATTCGTGTCGAGGGCGACAGAATCAAGGTGACCGTCAACGGTGAGGTAATTGTGGACGGCAACATCCGCAGGGCCTGCAAGGGGCATAATGTGGCTCCGGACGGCGGCAAGAAGAATCCGTACACCGTTGACCACAAGAACCATCCGGGAATGTTCAACAAGAAAGGCTACATTTCATTCTGCGGTCACGGTGAGGGTCTGAAGATCCGCAACGTCCGCATCCTCGATCTCGGCGACAAATAGTAGCTGGAAAGAAGGTAGTCGCTTCGCCGGTGTCTCGGTCGCTGAGTTCCTCTGGTTGTTTAGACCTATTGGTTCTGAGATCTTTGAGTTTCCGGGCTTGTTGAAGCGCAGGAACATAGAAGGTCCAATGGCATAGAAAGAGCGGGAAGCCTCTAACCTGAATTTTGCACGTAACCAAAATTCAGAACAGAGGCTTTCCGCTCTTTTCGGTCTAGCTATCTTTTCTCATCAGTCGTTTGCCACCGGCACACTCCTTCTTCGAAAAGACATCTATCCTCATAAATCTGACACAAAATTTAGTTCAGCTTATTTTTTAACGCTTACTTAGGTAACCTTCAAAAAATAACCTGCATCATCTTAAGGAATCTTTTCGGTCTAGCTATCTTTTCTCATCAGTCATGTGCCACCGGCACACTCTCCTTCTTCGAAAATAGAGCTATCCTCGAAAATATTCTCTTAATCTGAGGCAACTTAATTTTTTCATGTTACTAAGAAGCTGTTTTGAATTGTTTGAAATGTTCTTTGAGGTGAAAAAACTTCATTTTCTTCCCGCTTCTTCAGTCAGATAGCACCGCTATCTTCCTTGGAAGAAGCGGTCGAAACTGAAGTTTTTCACTCTCAACCCAGCGCCCGAACCGAGGGCAATCGAACTTGTTCGGATTGCCGAGGTGAGCAGCAGGGAAAGAGCTTGCTCTTAACCTTCAAACAAACAATTCAAAACAGCTTCTAAGAATTGCAGAAAAAAGGTCTTTGAAAATGCAAAGACTGCAATTCTGTCGGGCAAAACCGCCGAAAGGGCTTGTTTTGACGACGAAATTGCAGAGAAATTATATGTGTGGGGCTTTGCTAGGCCTTCCGGAGTGCAAATCTATAGCAAACAAATCAAAAATAGCCTCTAAACGGCTGGCATAAGAGAATCGTCCGCCGCGAAACAGATTCGCGAAATCCGGGAACTGTAAAGTTTCTTTATGAAATGCGGTTAACAACAGCACTAAGGTTAGGTCCAACAAGCGGCCAATGATGATACCCGGCTGACCAGCGGGGGACTCCCGTGAGCGGAAAGGCGCTTCCTGCGCACGAGGCTGGCCAGCGTGGGGCTCCCGTGAGCGGAAAGGCGCTTCCTGCGCACGAGGCTGGCCAGCGGGGGACTCCCGTGAGCGGAAAGGTGCTTCCTGCGCACGAGGCAGGCCAGCGTGGGGCTCCCGTGAGCGGAGAGGCGCTTCCTGCGCACGAGTCGGGCCAGCGTGGGGCTCCCGTGAGCGGAAAGGCGCTTCCTGCGCACGAGTCGGGCCAGCGTGGAACTCCCGTGAGCGGAAAGGCGCTTCCTGCGCACGAGGCTATCTCTGAAAGGGGGCTTGGTCGCTCTGCTTTCTAAGCGCAGGTGCGATGAATGACCGAAGATAGTTCTTGATAATATTTTCCTTTGGAAATTTGTTTTATTGGAAATTAATTCCGTACTTTGGGAAAGTTTTCGTTGGAAACTATTGTATAAATGCTTGTTAATTATTTAAAACACTGATTATTATGAATGCAATTACGTTAAAGGCGCTCTTTTGCATCAGCGGGGTGGCTGTCGGTGGGCTTCTTCTGTTCTCTTCTTTTGAGACCAAGGCTACAGAAAGGTGGGGAATAGGAAGTGCTTTGGTTGCCGAGTCTGTCGAAGTGGCTCTGACTCGGGTTGCTGAGCTGGGAATTGAGAAGATGGATCTGGAAAATTCTGGAGTCAAAACGCTGAAAGGGAATGAATTGACGACTGATATGCCGACTGCCGAAAGGTTGGCGGGAGAGCAGAATGCTGAGGTGCCGAATGCCGAAAGGTTGGCGGGAGAGCAGAAAGCAGAGCTGTCGGGTGCAGGAAGACCGGCGGAAGAGCAGGGTGTTGAGATGACTGGTGCGGTAAGGCCAGATGAGGAGACGGCGGCGATGGAAAAGCCGACGACAAGGGTGGTGCACATCACCAAGGCTGATTTCCTTAAGAAGGTCTATGACTTCGAAAAGAACCCCGATGAGTGGAAATATCTCGGATCTCAGCCGGCCATTGTCGATTTCTATGCGGACTGGTGCGGGCCGTGCAGGCAGCTGTCGCCTGTGCTGGACGAACTGGCCAAGGAATATTCAGGGAAACTCACCATCTACAAGGTCAATGTGGACAATGAGAGGGGACTGGCTACATTTTTCGGCATAAGATCGATTCCGACGCTTCTGTTCATTCCGATGAAGGGTAAGCCGCAGAGGTCTCTCGGGGCTTTGTCTAAGACGGAGCTCAAGGGAATCATCAAGGATGTTCTTAAAGTTGAGCTGTAGTTGGTAGGTCGTGGAGAATAAGAAGAACACAATCTGCCGCCTTCGCGAGATCCATAGGGCGATCTCCGGGCTGGACGCTGAGTTTCAGAGGAAATTCGGGCTGAACCTGAACGAGGCGATGCTTCTCTGCTTCCTTGCGGGGCAGGGAAGCGCTTCGGCATCGGAACTATCAGATGAGTTGGGGCTTACACATTCGAATATGTCCAAGGTTCTTGCCTCGGCGGAAAAAACATCCCTCATCAGCCGGAAACTTAACCCGGCTGACAAGCGGGGGATGATCTTCTCGCTTACAGACGAGGGCCACATCCGGCTCGCCTCCATCCACTGTGAAGAGCTGGTGATCCCGGACTTACTCAAAGTAATCCTTGATTAGGCTCAGAGCCTTACGCTCTTCCTTGCGAGTCTTTAAGAACATGACCTCTAAGAAGCTGTTTTGAATTGTTTGAAATGTTCTTTGAGGTGAAAAATCTTCAT
>OHWB01000274.1_pt1 | contig 17678 bp, 12 predicted proteins | sample 1579591 | NCBI WGS metagenome assembly OHWB01 (sample SAMEA3882503, study PRJEB24775) | human gut metagenome | biome: human-associated habitat; feature: intestine environment; material: feces | place: Netherlands | collected 2009/2010 | reverse complement strand
CCCGGCATCATTACGATGCCGGGGCTCCTTTTTTTGCGTACATGTCCCACACTCCCGTGATGCCGTCCACGGGACTCTGCACTCCACGGCGACGTGAAGGGACGGATGTGTCCCCAGACGTGTCATGTGGTACTGTCTCACATTACCAACCTAACTTTCCTTTTCCCGAATTGTACCGCAGAACCCTCTTTCGTGTACCAATCCCCCTGTTGCGTCTGTTTTGTACCTTATAAGACTTTGTAAGGAACATAACTAACCTATTGCCTCCCTGCCTGTTTTTTGTACCCACGTTTACATACGCTTTCCATTGCATACATCCTCATGAATTCATTTTCAGTATGGTAGTACCATCATGCATGGACATATATATAAATTGTATGCAAATTATTCACTCATAAATAATTAGTGCTATGTTAAAAATTACCAAGGACGGAGTCTCCGTCATCGCTGTGCTTGACAGGCGCAGAGCAAAGAAATCAGGTGTCTTCCCGGTCAAGATCGAAGTTGTTTACAGTCGTATCCAAAAGTATTATCCAACAGGCGTGGATCTTCCCGCCTCGGAATGGAAGCGAATATCCTATTCCAAGAGGATGCCCGACTGTCACGCCGACATCATCTCGAAATTCAATCAGATAAGCTTGGAAGTTGAAGCGTTGCTTGAAAGAGGTACTTTCTCGTTTGAAGCTTTGGAGGCAAGAATGGGTAAACCCGTTGATAAGACGTTAAACGCGGCACTTGAGTCGATGATGGCCAAATTTCACACTGAGGGACGGATAAACTCATATTACCGATGTCGTACAACCTTGAAAAACGTTGAGAGATTTGCCGGTAAGGAAATTCTGTTCAGTAAGTTATCTGTTTCATGGTTCAATGCCTTCGAGAATTTTCTCAAGAAGGAGAAGAAAGCCATAACCACGATAAGCATCTACATGAAAACCTTGCGCTGTGTGATGAACGAAGCTGCCGCCGCCGGTCTTGTCAAGGAGGCTCTGTTTCCGTTCGGCCGTGGCAAATACATCATTCCTAAGGGCAGTTCCAGAAGCCTTGCCCTCTCGTACGACCATATTCGTAAAATAGTCGCCTACAAAGGCACGACTTCCAGAGAGCGCTACCGTGACCTGTGGCTATTCTCCTACCTTTGCAACGGCATCAACTTCCGTGATATGCTGTTCCTTAAATATAAGAATATAATAGACGGGGAAATATGCTTCCTTCGTTCCAAGACAGCTCATGCCTATGGAGGCTCCAAGATCATCCGTGCTGTGATCACACCAGAGATGATGGACATCCTCCACCGCTGGGGCAATCCCTACGACGGCAACCCCGAGACCCTCCTCTTTGACTACGCCGAGGGTGCGACTGACATGCTTTCAATCTCAAATACCGTCCGAAAAGTCATAAGCATGTGCAACAACGCATTGAAGAAGATCGCTGAGGAATTGGGAATCCCTCCATTTACAACCTATTCAGCCAGACATAGTTTTGCGACAGTTCTCCTCCGTCAGGGCGTGGATCTCACATTCATTTCGGAATCTCTCGGCCACTCCAGCCTGATGGTCACCGAGCACTATCTCGGTGGCTCCGACCGTCTCGACAGAATGCGTAACGCTCGCCTCCTGACCAATTTCTGATGAATATGCTCAACCCGGCCACCGAGTCTGTCGAAGCGCCTGGCCCCGTCGAAGCGTCCGCCAGAGGGCGGCAACAACAACGACACCTCCGGCATGCAAACCGTATGTCAGTCCACGATCCTGCTGATTGAATATGTCCGTTCCAGTGGTCTGAGTCAGTGTTTCCCGAGAGAAAACGGGTGTCACTCATAGTAATAAATATGTTTACAGACCCCCTGCGAGGGGTACTCCATAACACAACGACAAATATATGGGTTTAATTTTTCATAAACAAGATTTTTCATAAAGAAATTGCCGAAAAACCTAAAAAAAAGCATTTGTCACTATGAGTAACATGTTTAACTTTTTTTATTAACAATTATCCTTTATGAAAAAATTTTTTAGATTGGTTTCGATGTTGGCCGTAGCAGGGCTGACATTTGCGTACACCAGCTGTACGGACTACTCTGAGGACATCGATGCGAACAAGGGGCGCATCGACAACCTGGGTAACAAGCTGGCGACGGTCGAGCAGCAGATCGCGTCCCTGAAGACGGATGTGACGAGTCTGCAGACGGCCAAAGCGGAGGCGGAGAAGGCTATTTCCGACCTCCAGACCTTGCTCAAGTCTCTTCAGGGAAAGCACGAGAAGGATGTTGAAGATGTCACGAAGCTCATCAATGCCCTCCAGACTAAGGTGACGGCTCTTGAGACAGAGGTCGGCAAGATCAACGAGATGATCATGACTCTTGCCACCAAGGAGTATGTTGACGGAACCTTCGCCACGAAGAATGCTTTGGCCGCCGCGGAGGAGAAGATCGGTGGTCTCCGTACTGACCTTACCGCAGCCGAGGGCAAAATCAAAGCTCTTGAAGACAAGTATGATTCGGAGTTGAAGATCTCTGAAATCCTTGCCAAGATCGATGCCGCCAAGAAGGCCGCCGATGTGGCTGACTCCCTCGCCAGAAAGTCTCTTGGAGACGTTGCCGCCCTTAAGACTGCTCTTGGGGTTTATGCTGACAAGGGAGCCCTTGAGGCGAAGATCGCCCTTCTTGACAAGGCTGATTCGACACTCAATGCCGACAAACTCGACATCAGCGAATTCGACGGCAAGTTCGATGCCGCCCTTAAGAGAACTCTTGAGACAGAAGGTAATGTAGTGTCCGAGGAGATCGCCAAACAGATCTCTACCGCGAAGACAGAACTCGAAAGCAGGATCACTGCCCTTAGACAGTATGTTGACGGCAGGTTCGCTTACCTCTATTCAGTTGCTAAACGGCTGAAGAGCCTTGTCTTCGTCCCTGACCTCTATGTCGATGGAATCGAGGCCACCGAGTACACCTACGGTGATTACACCAAGAAGACAGCCAAGGCTGGCACAAAGACAAACTGGTTTGATGATAAAGGCGTAGAATCATGGATTTTGGCTGTCAATGCGAATGATTCTAAATGGTGGAATTATGCTACCGCTACCGGCACAACTGCTCGCCAGTTCATCAACATCCCTCATGTGATCACCTATAGGTTGAACCCTTCAAATGCGGATGTTACTGCCACGACCCCTATCGCTTTTGTCTCTTATGACAAGGAGGTCATCACTAAGGCAGATGCTGTTCCTGTCAAGGCTGAATTTGTCAGCGCCGAGGAAGGTGATCTTAAGGTTAAGATGAATCTGGTTGGTCAGAAAGTCAAAGGCAAAGGATGGGCTACCATTTTCGCTCTTCAGGCTACTTACAAGCAGGAAGGACAGGACACCACAGTCACCTCTGATTTTGCCAATCTCTACGCTTCCACTCTTACTTTCCAGAATCTTGCTTTCAAGAAGGTTAATTATGAAGGTTCCGCCTGCTCAGATCCAACGCTTTTCAAACATCTCTACACAACAGCCAAAGCTGCTATTGAAAATAAGCCTTCTGTGATTGTCCGTTACGACGATCCTAATGGTCTTGATCTTAAAGAAGTTGTAACGTCCCACATCAAGATTGATTCAAAGAGTTCCAACAAAGCGGTTCATGCTGACTATGCCGCGAAGTTCCCTGAGAATGACTACGGTATCGACTACAGGTTCGAGCTCATTGATTACACTTCTGGAACTTACGCAACCTCTGAAAGCCAGCACGCATTCCTGAAGGATGGTCACATCTTTGTTCCTTGTGCGTCTGTGGATGGAATGGCTGATCAGACTCAGACTGGTGCTGCAGCTGTTACCGCTGTCGGAAGACGTCCGCTTGTCCGCGTGACCCTTCAGAAGGGTAATGACATCATCCTTGTTGGTTTCATCAAGTTCGAGATCACAAAGTACACAGATTATGTAACTGTTAATCCTTTCACTGATTGGACTTACAAGTTCCTCTGCGTAGGTGATGTTAATACTACCACATGGAATCAGATGGTTGACAACGTCATCAAGCATTCCGGTCTTACCAAAGAAGAGTTCTGCAAGGTTTACGCTCTTGAGACAATTGCTGGAGTACCATCTACACCGGCCGTTCAGTACAAGCTTGATGCTGGCAAATTCGTCAAGGCTTCGTCTGCTGAGTATTTGGGAACTGTTACCGAAATGAAAGACGCGGTACCAGGAACTACAACTGATGTCATCGAGTGGAAACTTGAGGAAAAAGATCTTTCCGCTATCTACAAACTCAGCGACCACACAAAGACCATCTGGGTAAGATACGTCTACAGCGGTGTTACTCCTACTTCTGAATATGAAGGCATCTACGTTCCTCTTACCGTCAAGGATGTTGTTAAGCCTGTTGCTTCAGTGAGCAAGAAGCTTATGAACTACTGGTTCAATGGCGAGGATAACGCCAAGATTAATGTGAAACCTCCTTATGCTAATGGTTCAACAATTCCTTGGAACACCGACATCAATCAGGTTTGGGAAGGCAATAAGCCTGTCTTTACTCTCACCCCGGCCACTGGTTTCGATGACGCCACGGCAGGAGGCTACAAGTACTACTTCGCACCTGTTCAGAAGACTTATAAAATCAATGACGTTACATATAAACTCTTCGTTAAGGAGACTAAGGTTTACGACAAGTACGTTGCCGCTACCGTCATCAATGTTACGGACAACGCAAAGATTAAGGAGTTTGAACTGAAAAATGCAATTACCGTCAATTTGGGTATTTACACTAATGATGTTCTCTATTGCAAGAAAGGCTCTGATCCTATAGAGTATGAAGTCGCCAAACTTAATCAGACAAGTGGAGTTGTTTCTTATCAGGATAATGATGTAGCCAAGGAGCTTCTCAATGCTTATGCATCAGTGCCGTCTGATTATGAAGACGCGCAGCTTTCCGCTAACATCGGTGTGACTGCTTACTCTTCATGCAACACTGCTCTCTCTCTCTCCGGTGCTGTTAATCCTTACTACTTCCTTCGTCCGATCAATGCCGAGGGAGCCGATAACAAGTTCTTCATTGATGGTAAGGATCTGCACGTTGATGAGTCTAACATCAATCTCTTTGAATTGTTTGATTTCACAGACTGGAGAGGCGAGAAGTTTGTCAAGGCTCCTGGTGACTACACCAACCTGTGGTACTTCAAGTATTACAATGTCAAGAACATTAAAGTTGACCTTGACAATGTAACTACTGACCTTGACGGTGGTACTCTTGGAAAGACAAAGCTTTCTGCCAAGACTTCGGACATCCATCTTGAGTATTGGTTCGGTCCGCGTACAAGCCCTACCGCACAATACACAACCACTGCTACGGCTAATGTCCCTGTTAATATAGTAGCATCAGCTGAACCTAACTGGGGAATAGGTCATTACAATGGTCTTATCGATAAGTTCGGTTACATCCACTATCATAACAACTTGACTACAGTAAGCAAAGACTTCACAATCTGTGTTCCTGTAAGCTTCACTTATGATTGGGGCGTTGTCAACACCCACGTTGACATCCTTGTAAAGGCTCTCTAATGTGACACTATAGCATTAATTTGAGGCGCGTCGGAACTCGATGCGCCTCATTTTGTAAGAAGACAATCGGAAGACATAATAAAGAAGAAGATTATGAGACAGACACTAATAAAGGCTCTTGCCGCTTTTGTCACGGTCGCGTCCGTCGCGTTTGCGATGTTGTCCTGTGGCGGCAGAGGAGGCCGGGCGGCGACCCAGGACGAGGGAGAAGCCTACCTCTCGTCGCTGACCAAGGCTGACACGGCCTCCCTGCTGTCGATTGCGGACAGCTGCATGACATTGATGGCCAACGGGGAGTATGAGAAGGCTCTCGCCGGTGTCGGCTACGTTGACGGCGAGACACTTGATGTGATGACTCCCGAGATGGTCGCCCGGACTGCCGCCACGTTCAAGAGTCTCGGGGTGTATGGCTTCGAGCGCTCCGGTTTCGAACTCTCTTCCGCGGAGGACAACATCGTCCGGTACCGCCTGAAGATCGGCGGACCTTCGACAGACCCTGGGGCCGCCATAGCCCCGACCACCGGCTTCGCGTTCAACGCCTACCGCATCGACGGCAACTGGTACCTTTCCCTCAAGCAATAACCCATCTGTTTGTTTGAAAAATGAATATGTCCGGATAGATTATTTCTAATATCCGGACATTTTTTATTCACCGACACTTTCTCGAATGCTAACTTCCCCTATGGCCGCTGAACCGGTCGGTCGCAGAGCCTGTCGAAGCGCGGTTTCGTACGGTCGCAGAGTCTGTCGAAGCGATCTAAGAAGCTGTTTTGAATTGTTTGAAATGTTCTTTGAGGTGAAAAATCTTCATTTTCTTCCCGCTTCTTCAGTCAGATAGCACCGCTATCTTCCTTGGAAGAAGCGGTCGAAACTGAAGTTTTTCACTCTCAAACCTTCAAACAAACAATTCAAAACAGCTTCTAAAGAGCGGTCAACTATCCCGTCGCCACTTTCCTGGAGTCAATAGTCCGGGTCTTAGTGGAGAGATTCACACCAACTTTGGCAATCTCCAGCCCGTCTTCCACTTTGTAGGGGATGAGGTAGCCTTTGTCGTCGATCTGCCTGAGGGCAGCATCCGCCGAGCCGTCCACCTTGAACTCGAAGACGTAGATCCGGTCTTGAGTCCTGCAGACGGCGTCCACCCGGCCGATTGCCGACTTGACTTCACTCTGAATATAATACCCCAGCAGCGAGAAGATCAGGTAGATGATGGTCTGGTAGTGCTTCTCCGTCTTGTTTTCCAAGTCATTCGGAATGCCGTCAAGGACACCAAGAGTGAGTCTCATTATCTTGAACTCAATCCTGATTATCTGGTTGACAAGACTAAGAAATATGATGGAACAATCATCGTTAAGGGCAAGCTCTCTGGCGCTAACTTCGAATATACCTCTGAGGTTCAGGAGCACTTTGTCAATTACCTTAAGGATGTGAAACTCCCTAAGAGCCATACTTAAAGGCATTATCCGCAAAGAATGCCAATCATTTACAAACCACGGGCACGCTAAAACGCCACCAACGGTATTCAATCCACTATCACTGTGGCTGACCCTCCCTCGGGATATGGGGGTCAGCCACACACAATGGCCTTCCAGCATTACCAGAGCCATTCTTGCGTGCCTGTGGTTTGCACAGGGTTTGCACAAGGCTCAAAAAAATCAAAGCAGCAGAGCCGTTCTATAATGTTCAAGGTGATTCTATGTATTCAATCTTATCGATCGATGCAACTTCTTTTTTCAACATTACTTATAGGAGGCGTATTCCACCTTTTGATCGCCTAAAGGAGGAATATTCATGGATGATCCGGCTACAGCATGGACTTCAATGTCGAGATCAGATTGCCGTGAAAGAGGAAGTCTTCGCGGAATTCGTAGGTGCCGTCCTTGTGGACAAGGACGTAGGCGGGGATGCCGTAGATCTTGAATTTATTGTGGGCGATTTCATCCCACTGCTCTTTGCTCAGGCGGTAATGCACGCCCTTGATGTCCTGGATCCTTTTCTGATACTCGGCGTACGGAGATGTCGTGTTGGCGATGTAGAGCCAGACAATCTCGTCGCTGTTCAGTTCTTTGGACTTGTAAGGCTCGATGGCGTTCATTGCCATCGCGCACGGGCCGCACCATGTGTTCCAGAAGTCCACGAGGACGATCTTCCCTTTGTATGGGGCGATGATTTCGTCAAACAGCTTGTCTCCCGGACACTCAGGAGTGTCCTTGAATCCGAATTTGTGGCTGTCGATCTTTCTGGCTTCCGCCAATTCGGAATACATGCTTCCCAGAATCGCTGCGGCCAAAGGATGGCAATTTGATGTGATTCCTTTTAGTTCCTCTTCCGTCATGCTTCCCGCCTTGATTCTTGGAATATACACCAGGTCGGCATCCTTAAGGTCGTAGAGTAGTTTCCCGCGGTCTCCAAGCACGGACTCCCAGTCTGAGTCTGAGTCATTCACGCCGTAGATGAGATATTCCGCATTGCCTCCTTCAAGCAGCCTTGGATCAGTCATGTCGAACAAAGAGTCGATTTCAGACAACAGAGCAGGGGGAAGATTGGTGAACTTGAACGGAATATCCCCGTCCTTGACCTTGTGGACAGTTCTGTAGTTTCTTTTTCTGAGATAGTAAGCATTCCCGAAAGCCATTACTGTCTCGTTCTTGATTTGGTACTCGTAATACTCTTTGACACTCAATGGAATATCTTTGGACTCCAGGTCGCTCATGATTTTGCGATATTTTTCCTTGATTTTCCTGACATATTCCTCATCGCTCGCTTTGTAGTCCGTCAGTTCGCTGTACCAGACGTCCATGCTTGGCGGATTGCGCAGTCTCTCGTTGTTCGCGTAGTTGTTGAACGCAGCATAATAGCCGTCGGCGTGGATTTTTGACACCGTCTGCAGTTTGTGATTCGGGAAATGTGTGTTCCTGACTCTCACGGCATCGCTGAAAGGGTTCACATAGACATTGACGGTCTCTCCAGGAGTGAGCAGCAGAAGAGTCTCCACTTTAGTTGTGAAGGTGAACGCGCTCGAAGGTCCGCAGATGTCGAATGTGAATGTGGCGGTGTGGGTCAGGGTGTCAATTTCCTGTTCCATGTCCAAACGTTGCTGCAACAATCGATTCACGACCAGATTCACACTTTTGACAAGTCTCTCGCTTCCGGCGGGATAATGAAACACTACGGTCGTCTTTCCTGCTGTGAACTGTGGGTCGGGAAGTGGAGTGTTTCTGTCAGGGAAAGTCTTTAGTTCATCGGGCAACTCCTTGAACTGTCTAACGGTTTGCCTGCCTGTCAGATCTATTCCGAATAGTTTGAATCCATCTTTTGCTTCGGATTCAATGAAATCGATTGACTTTGTCCCCTTTGGTACCGGCGGAAACACAAGCGCGAATGAGTCCCTTCCATTCTCCGGCATGAAGTGCTTCTTCCCGGGAGTGAGGCAGCCGGAATAACCTTTCATCCGCAGTTTTTCCCCGTCCTTGGCAACGATGTAGGATGATGTGTCGATCCTGATCCAATATTTAGGACGAAACTTCGCGCTGAAATGAATTGTAGTGGAAGAGTCCGTCAACACTATGCGTCTTACATCCAGGGTTCGCCCAGGACTGTATAGGTCAACGACAGGGTAGTACAGTACAGTCGTGTCATTGGTTTTCGCATCGGTGGCGACACTTCTCCTGCCCGCGCCGCAGGACGCGAGTACAATGGCCAGAATGATGGTGGTGGCAATCACCACAAAGGAACGGTTATGATTCATGAATATTTATGTTGTTTCTTGGCAAGATTGTCTTGGACTATAAATATACGAGTTCTTCCTTGATAATGAAAGATGATGGTGACTAAAATTGTCTTTTTAGTCACCATCATCATATTCAGCTGTCACCTCAAGAGACTGAGGTGGGATATTCATTAAAAGAACTCCTCAGTGTTCTTGTCGAGGTTGTCGGAGTGGTCTTCGGTGTTGGCGTTGAAGTCGTTCTTCGGGCCGAAGTTCCTGTGGCCGCCGTTTCTGCGGTCATCGCCGTTTCTGCGGTCTCCACCACGGTCGTAGCCGCGGCGGTCATCGCCGTTTCTGCGGTCGAAGCCTCCGTTCCTGCGGTCACCGTTGCGACGGTCGTCTCCGCCATTCCTGCGGTCAAAGCCGTTCCTGCGGTCACCGCCACGGTCGTTGCCTCCGCGTGGACGACGCTCCGGCTCAACATAGCCTTCCGGCTTCGGAGTGAGTGCGCGCATCGAGAGTCTCATCTTGCCTGTCTTGGCATCGATCTCAAGGAGTTTCACGTCAACTTCCTGACCAACAGTGAGGACATCCTCGACATTCTCGGTCTTGTTCCAAGCGATTTCGGACACGTGGAGAAGGCCTTCCTTGCCAGGGAGAATCTCGACAAAAGCTCCGAACTCAAGGATAGAGACAACCTTTCCATGGTAGGTCTGGCCGACCTCAGGAACGGCGCAGATGCTCTGGATCCAGTCGTAAGCTTTCTGCATGGCTTCAGCATCGTTTGTGGCGATGTCCACAACACCCTTGCCGTCAACCTCGTCGATGGAGATGACAGCTCCGGTCTCTGCCTGGATCTTCTGGATGGTCTCGCCACCCTTTCCGATGACAGCACCGATGAAGTCCTTGTCAATCTCGAAGGATTTGATTCTCGGAACGAACGGCTTGTAGTCCTCGCGAGGTTTGTCGATGCACTTCATCATCTCACCCATGATGTGCATTCTGCCTTCGTGGGCCTGCTGGAGAGCCTTCGCGAGAACCTCGTATGAAAGACCGTCAACCTTGATGTCCATCTGGGTCGCGGTGATACCGTCCTTGGTGCCGGCAACCTTGAAGTCCATGTCACCGAGGTGATCCTCGTCGCCGAGAATGTCGGTAAGGATGGCGTAGCGGCCGTTAGGATTCTTCTCGTCGGTGATGAGTCCCATAGCCACACCGGCAACCGGCTTGCTGATCTGAACACCGGCGTCCATAAGGGCGAGGCAGCCGCCGCAGATCGAAGCCTGTGATGAAGATCCGTTGGACTCAAGAATATCAGAAACCACGCGTACAGCGTAAGGGAACTCCGGAGCCTTTGGCATGACGGCCTTGAGAGCCCTGAAAGCCAAGTTTCCGTGACCAACTTCACGACGGCCTACGCCTCTCTGGGCCTTGGCCTCACCGGTGGCGAACGGAGGGAAGTTATAGTGGAGGACAAACTGCTGGGTCTCCTGCACGAGAACCTCGTCCATCTCCTTCATGTCCATCTTTGTTCCGAGGGTGACGGAGGCAAGGGCCTGAGTCTCACCACGGGTGAATATCGCTGAGCCGTGAGCGCAAGGCAGACAGTCAACCTCGCACCAGATAGGACGTACCTGGGTGGTCTGACGACCGTCCACGCGAAGCCCCTCGTCGAGAACAAGGTTTCTGAGAGCCTCTCTCTGCTCGTGGCCGAAATAACGGTTGATCATCATCTTCTTTGCGGCCTGCTCTTCCTCGCTCAGACCAAGAGACTCGACGCACTCCTTCTTGATGGCCTCGAAACCGTCCTCTCTCTCGTGCTTAGGCCTTGCGGACTTGGCGAGAGCGTAGCACTTGTCGTAGGCGAAGTCGTGGATCTTCTTCCTGAGATCCTCGTCCTCCTCGTCGTGAGGGTAGTCTCTCTTGACATCCTTGCCAAGCTCCTTGTTGAGCTCTTTCTGGATGCGGCAGTGCTTCTTGATCTCCTCGTGGGCGAACTTGATGGACTCAAGCATGACCTCCTCGGAAACCTCCTTCATCTCACCTTCGACCATCATGATGTTCTCTTCCGTTGCGGCCACCATAAGCTCAAGGTCGGCTTTCTCGGTCTCGCTGAACGTAGGGTTGATCTTGAACTCTCCGTCGATCCTTGCGACACGTACCTCGGAGATAGGCCCGAGGAAAGGAAGGTCGCTGGCAGCCAGGGCGGCTGAAGCGGCGAGCCCTGCGAGTGCGTCAGGCTGGATGTCTTTTTCGGCTGAAATCAGCCATATGTTGACGAAAACCGCGAGGTGAAAATCCTCTGGGAACAGAGGCCTGAGTGCCCTGTCGACAAGGCGTGAGATAAGAATCTCATAATCGGAGGCCTTGCCCTCTCTCTTCATGAATCCGCCCGGGAAACGTCCCGCGGAATAGAATTTTTCCTTGTAGTCCACCTGAAGTGGAAGGAAGTCTGTGTCTTCTGCTGCTTCTTTAGCGCAGGTAACAGTGGCCAGGAGCATCGTGCCTCCCATCTTGACCACCGCCGAACCGTCTGCCTGCTTGGCAACTTTGCCGGTTTCGATCTCGATCACCCGACCGTCGGATAATTCGATCTTCTTTGTGATGATGTTCATTTTACTGTTTTTACCGCGTGTCCTCAACAAAATATATCTGAAAACTTCAGCGTCTTTCTAATCCTAAACACCGCTTATGCCAACATAAGTGGTTGTCTTCGAGTTTGTTTGGAAGTTGTTATGATTCATCTGTACGATGCTTGCCGTCTCAAAAGAATATTTTGGCAAAACGACTTCCTAAATAAAAAAGGGACGGCTGCGTCATAAAGCGCGGCCAATCCCTTTTCTGTTCCTATCGTGAATTTATCGACGGAGACCGAGCTCCTTGACGATCTTTCTGTATCTCTCGATGTCGATCTTCTGGAGGTAGTCCAGAAGCTGACGCCTCTTACCAACGAGACGGAGAAGGGAACGACGGGTGACAACATCCTTCTTGTTCTTCTTCACATGCTCGGTGAGGTGATTGATACGGTAGGAAAATAAAGCAACTTGACTCTCTGGTGAGCCGGTGTCTGTATTAGACTTTCCGTACTTAGCGAAAATCTCTTGCTTCTTGTCGGCTTGTAAATACTCTGCCATTTTCGCAAAAAATTTTGTTGATGATTAATAACGTCTTCTTCCCCGCACCCTGCGGAAAAGCGTGCAAAGATAGACATAATTTTCAGATAATCAAAATATTTTCTGAATATTCATGCTCGGCAAAGTCGGAAACGCATGTTCAATCCAAATCGTAGGAAGTATGTTTCACCGTTTCCGTCTGTTTGAACTTGCCTATTCGCCAGTAAACGGAAATGTAAATCTTTCTTCCGGTCCTCTGGATCCATGATTCTTGCAGGAAATCGTGGGAACTCAGAGTCGATTTGCGGTGCGAGCGGCTGTGCAGCGCGTCCTCGACACCGATGGTGCCTCCGAAGTGCGCTTTTTCCCAGTATCTGGAGATGGAGATATCCATGAGAGGTTCTGACCTCAGGGATTTTGACTGGGCTGACAGCCCGGCCGGGAAAATGATAAGGCTTTGGGACAGGTAGGCGAATTTCATGTTCAAAGAGGAACTTTGTGTTAGACTGAACGTGCTTATGTTGTTGGTCTCGTTTCCTGAAACTTGATAATGCGCCCTATTGTAGCTGGCCTTGAAATTTATGTTGAATATCTCCACTGGCTTGAACGCTCCTGACAACGAGATGCTTAGAACCGAGTGTTCCCCGATGTTCTCGTAGGAGGTGGTTCTGACATTTTTGTCATTGACTTTGGAGACTATCTCAATTGAGTTCGGTGTGATGCTGTAGTCTGCATTCACTGATAGATAATCAATCCATTTAGCCTTGAAATTTCTGTCGATTGATCCGGAGAAACTATGATTGATTTCTCCTTTCAAGCCGGGGTTTCCGGTTTTTATGTTGTAAGGGTCTGATGTGTCCATGTAAGGATCCAATTGATCTTGACGAGGTCTTCTGCTGCGGCAGGTGTATGATGTCCAGGCGCGGTAAACGTTCAGGAATCTCCAGGAGAGGGATAGCTGTGGGATGAAGTTGGTCTCATCGTAGTCCAGTGATTTGGAGGTGAGTAGATTGACACCTCTGTTAGTAATCCTTTCGGCATTGAAGGCCGCGCTGTAACCCAACTTCTGTTTGAATAGGCTGCCAAGTAGTACGGCGTTCGTGTAGGCGACTCCCTGCGTGTAATTCATACCTCCTGTGTCACCGTTCCAATAGGCGGTCTTGTCATCGTAGTCCCGGAACATGTAGCCGGATTCAAGCAACATTCCGATCTTGCGGTTTGGCCTGAGCCGTGCCGTGACCGCGACATTTTGCTGCCTGTTACTTTTTGAGGAATGATTTACACGGTCCTCTGTGACATCGCTGAAAGTGAGTGTCTCAATGAGGTCGCTGTCAGAATTTTTCAGCGTGTACTTGATTGTGATGTCATTGCCACGCTTCCATTCATAGTTGGCTTTGAATCCTGCATTGAGCCTGAATGGAGAGAAGGAAGTTCTTTCAGAAGATGACGAGGATGTTGTGCTTGATCCGGAGGACAAAGTCTCGGTATGGGAGCGTGAGTGCGTTTTGCTGTCAGATGTGTTGGCGCTTATGCTCGCGCTGATGTTGACCTTGTCCCTTAGCACGGAACGGAACAGGTTCATATTCAGATTGTGCCCCCTCGAGTCACTCCTCTCGTAATCAGAACCATCCATGACACTTGTCTTATGTCCGTCGGTGTCAAAGGATGTTCTGGAATATTCATTTGTAGTGGAGGGCTCGTTTGTGTAGTTGAATGAATATCTTAACCCTATCCCGACCAAAGGAGTGTTTATCACCGCGTCGGGTGTGGTGCTGTGGCTGTTGAAAGATGTTGAATGCTCCTTGATCTGTCCCGCGGCACCGTAAGGAAGCGGCTTGCTCAGCGAGATTACCACCATCGGGGAGGAGTTGTTGTACTCGGGGGAGTTCGGAAGTATAAGTTCGATTTTTGACATGTAGTCGGCTCTGATGAAACTCATCGGGTACTGCCGGCTCTTGTTGATCATGCCGTTATCCTTGTTGTCGATGAGGATCTTGTCCAGCGGCTCGTTTCTGAACTCAAGATTTCCATCCTTGACAGACATCTTCAGCCCGGGAACCTTCGACATGAAGGCAGACATGTTCATCCTTGCGGCGTCAGGATCTGCGGACACGTCATAGACAATCCTGTCCGACTCTCTTTTGATCAGAGTCTTGGCCGAGATCCCGGCGGCATCCAGTTCCTCATTGTCTTCCTTGAGGTGTATCTTCCCCAGATCCAGTTCTCCACCTGTGCAATGAATCTTCTTGACCCAGCTTCCGCATCCGAGAAATGTGACCAGTACCTGATAGGTGCCGTCTTTGTGAACCTTGATCTCAAAATTTCCGTCACCGTCACTCGCACAGGCTCCGACCAGTTTGCTGTCCGACCTGTAAATCCCCACATTCGCGAACTCCACAGTATTCTTCCCCTTGCCCTCAAACACACGTCCCCTTACCACTGTTTCCGCGGCCAAGGAAAAACATATTATAATGGATAGCAGAGAAATGGTCAGCCGTTTCATTTTTGAGGTCTCTTGGAGTCTTCTACAATCTTTGAATGGACAAGATCACAGAGCGATTGCACATTTGTCTCATTCTAATCAGCTGTGCAAACTTACATAAAAATCTGCGATTTTTACGCCCGTCCAATAAGAAAGGAACAGTTTTTTTAGAGGAAATATAATATTTATATTCATAGTATAAAAATATTGCCAAATCTTTTTATTGCCAATAAAAAGATTCTGATAGGAAGAGCCCCCTTGGGGGAGGATAATTCAGTACAGCTGGTAGCCGCGCAGTGCCCTTTGCCTGGCGAGGTGGCCGGGGCAGAGGGACTCGAGGAGGGCGTGGAACTGCGGGCCGTGGTTGGGGTGGCGGAGGTGGCAGAGCTCGTGGAGGATGACGTAGTCCCGCAGCTCGTCCGGGAGGCGCACGAGGTTGAGGTTCAGGTTGATGTTGCCTTTGCGCGAGCAGCTTCCCCAGTTCGAGGAGTTGTGCTTGACGCGGACGGAATTATATTCAAATGAATATCTTTCCGCGAGTTCCCGCAAACGCTTCGGGAGTACTTCTTTCGCTACCCTGCGAAGCTCCTCGATCTCCTCAGGAGTGGGAATATGCCCGGCCCCGATCCGCTCGCGCTGCCGCTCCTGGACTTTCAGTACCCAATCCTTCTTGGCAAGGAAGAACTCCAGTCCGGCCTTGTACGGAACGAAGTAAGGAATGGTAACGGTAACGCCCCTGCGGGGATTCACACGGAGTGTCACCCTGCGGGAGCGTGCATTTTTCCGTAGGACTACCGTCCCTACATCCGGATCATCGTACATTTTCTCCATTGTCGATCTCATCGGCGCCGGGAATCACGTCACAGTTGCCCTGCACGGATTTCAGACTGATCTTTGACAAATATCTGACGGCCAAGAACAAAACAGCTGCGCTGACTATGAATATGATCACGTAGGTTCCGGTCGGGATTATGTCCATAAGACTCGCGTCGGCTCCCAAATCCTCGAACGCCGGAAGCTTGGAGGACAGCACGGAGACCGTGTTGTTGACGCAGTGCATCAGCATCGTGAGCTTCAGCGAGCCGGTCTTGTAATAGACATAGCCGAAGAAGCTTCCGAGGATGAACGCGGAGATTCCCTGCCAGAGGTTGCCGTGGATTGTGGCGAAAAAGATCGCCGAGATCGCTATCGCCAGAGCCGGATTCATTCCCCTTCTGCTGCCATCCTCTCCTGGCTCACCCTTGCGGGAATAGTTCAGAAGGCCTCTCAGCACGATACCCCTGCACATCCATTCCTCGAGCACAGGAGCGAACACGCACATGCTCAGCAGGCTGACCCAAAGCGGCCCGTCGAGCAGCTGTTCCATGGTCTTGACCAAGGTTTCGTCCATGTCCGGCATCAACGCCATCAGAGGCTCAAGCATCAGGGCCAGGGCGATTGTCCCGAAAGCCATGAGGATGGCGGTAAGCGCTCCGCCTATAGGGCCGAAATGCTTGCTGTCCAACGAATAGCCTCTGTCGAATGTCGAGTTTCGCATGCTCTTGAGTCTCACATACATCAGAACAGGAATGAACTGAACAGGGTATATGATCAACATGCTGTAATAGAGCGGAAATCCCGGAGCGAAGAGCAGAAGCCCCACATTGACCAGGCTGCCGAGTATCATTCCGGCCAGAAACCAGCCCAGAACAGCGAAAACACCGGCCACGCCTGGGGTGTACCAGGCGCAGCCGGAGAAAAGGTCGTAGTTCTTCTCGACCTTGCGTGGTCTGAGAAAAGACATTACTTCTTCCAGAGAGGTGTCGGATAAACCCCCTTGTCAACGAGCTCCTGGAACTTGGCCACAACGCCCGGGCGGTCTTCCTTGTAGGTCACACCGAACCAGTGAGAGTCAGTCGAGAGGACCTCGCACTTGTAGCCGCGCTCCTTCATCAGGATGTCAACGGCGTAAGGGATGTAATATTCCTTCTTCAATTCATTGATGTTCTGCTCCAGGAAGCTGGTGAACACTTCCTCGCTGAGCTGGAAGTAATCCGGTGTGAAGCCCCACATATTCATTGAGCAAAGCGCCTTGCCGTCGAGTTCGACGTGGGTTTCGCCGTTGACGGAGTTGTCGCCATAGACCTTTCCGTCAGCCTCTTTGCCTATGTTCAGGTGTTCGGCGATGCCGGTGAGGTGGAGATCCTTGTCGTAGTAGCAGATCCCTCTGGAGACCTTGCCATATTCAGAAAGGGTGTTGTCAAGCTCGAAGCCGACGATGCTGCATGTTCCGGTGGCGCCTTCGTGAGCCCTGAGCCAGTCGCCGAGAATCCTGAAGGACTCCTTTCCGTAGTAGTCGTCACCGTTGATGACGGCGAACGGCTCGTGGATGACATCCTTGGCCATCAGCACGGCGTGGGCTGTTCCCCAAGGCTTCTGCCTCTCCGGGTTGAGGGTGAACTGAGAAGGGATCTTGTCCAGTTCCTGGATCACGAAATCAAACTCAAGAGGAGTTCCGTCTGGACAGGTGATGCCGCTGTACTTCTCTTTTACGGTCTGTTCGAACTGCTCGCGGAAATATTCCCTGACGATGTAAACGACCTTGCCGAATCCGGCATTGACCGCGTCGTAGATTGAATAGTCGATGATGGTCTCGCCGTTAGGACCGAGGCCGTCCATTTGCTTCAGGCCGCCGTAACGGCTGCCCATGCCTGCTGCAAGTACAAGAAGTGTAGGTTTCATATTTTTTGAATATTAATGATTTCAAACCGGCTTTGGAAAGTTCCAAGGAAACTTGGACTCTTTTCTCATCAGTCATGTGCCACCGGCACACTCCTTCTTCGAAAATAGATCT
>OHWB01000269.1_pt1 | contig 17873 bp, 9 predicted proteins | sample 1579591 | NCBI WGS metagenome assembly OHWB01 (sample SAMEA3882503, study PRJEB24775) | human gut metagenome | biome: human-associated habitat; feature: intestine environment; material: feces | place: Netherlands | collected 2009/2010 | reverse complement strand
ACTTGATGAATTTTACAGCACTTTCAGAGAAGAAGTGCTCTGTGCCAGTGACACTGAAACAAGTGGATGGACCACAGAAGATTTCCTGACAAATGTTATGATGGAATACTTGGAGGAGGCTGGCGAGGTAACCGATCCCGTTATTTGTCCTTTCCGTGGATATGGCCTTCAGATGAATGCATACGCAATATCTGAGGACTGCGAGTCCGTCGATATTTTCGTCAGCATTTATTCAGAGTCGGATCGCCCTCGTTCGGTCTCCCAAGCGGATATTGACGCTGCTATAAAGCGTGCTATTCAGCTTTACCACAAGGCCATCAACGATCTGTATACAGCCTTCCAGAAGGATAATGACACCTATGAATTCGCAATAACCCTTCACCAGAATAAAGACAATATTAAACACGTTCGGATCTGTGCACTTACAAACGGTCTTGTAAAGCCGATTGCACTAAAAAATATAACCATTGGTGATGCCGAAATTTCTTTCTCTCTTTGGGATGTAGATCGTTTGTATCGTTGTGTCACTTCCGGAAAAATGCGTGAAACAATCGAAATTGATTTTGTAGAAAAGTTTCAAACCTCCATTCCCTGTATCGAAAACAATACCAGCAAAAAGTACAGCGTTTATTTGGCCATCATCAACGGCGATTTGTTGGCAGCTCTCTACGACGAATTCAGAGACCGTTTGCTTGAGAAAAATGTGCGCTCATTCCTTCAAGTAAAAGGAGGGGTTAACAAAGGAATCCGGGATACTTTGCGGGATGAACCCGATATGTTCCTCGCATATAACAATGGCATTTCTGTCACTGCCGAGAGTGTCGAAATTGTTCGGGATGAAAACGGTAAACCTTCTATTAAACGCATTCGGGATATGCAGATTGTTAACGGAGGCCAAACTACTGCTTCTATTTTCAACGCTAAAAATGACCGCAAAATTGCAACAGATTTGTCACAAGTTTTTGTCCAGATGAAAATCTCGGTAATTCACTCTGCAGATGATATGGATGAAATTGTCCCCAGAATTTCGACTTTTGCCAATACTCAAAACAAAATTCAGGTTGCCGATTTTTCTGCTAATGATCCCTTTCACAGACGCATTGAAGAACTATCGCGTACCATCTGGGCGCCTGCCCAAGGTGGCATGAAACCTCGAAACTGGTTCTATGAGCGGGCACGCGGACAGTATGCAGATATGCTAACCCGCGAATCCACCACCAAGCGAAAAAAAGAATATAAGGAAACCCATCCTTTTTTTACCAAAACAGACCTCGCCAAGTACGAAAACACATGGGACCAGCTCCCATGGCAGGTCAGTGAGGGTGCCCAAAAGAACTTCCACAAATTTATGCTTCGTTTAAAAGAACGCAAGGGATTTTCTCCAGATGAGATTTATTATCAAAACCTCATTGCCAAAGCAATCCTGTTCCGTCAAACCGAGAAACTTGTTCAGAAGCAACAATATGGTGGATACAGGGCCAATATTGTTACATATACTCTTGCCTTTCTTTCCTTCAAGACTGCCCAGCGCATTGATTTGGAGCGGATATGGAAGGAGCAGGCTCTGACTCCGGCTTTGGAACGTGAAATCATTGAAGTTTCAAAGTTTGTTCAGAGTCTGATTGTAAATCCACCGGGCGGAGCCAATGTTGGTGAGTGGTGCAAAAAAGAAAAGTGCTGGCAGTCCATCCGCGACCATGAGTACACCCTTAGCGATGAACTTCAACTTGAACTGCTATCTGTAGCGCGACCTACCATTGGCAGTCAGCCTGCAACCGGAAGTATTGATTCGCTTACAGATGAAGAGCTGGCTTTAATTGACGAGGCTGCAGCTATTCCTGCAGAGACTTGGTTTGCACTATCGCGCTGGGCAAAGGAAACCCGGAACTTCCAGCCTTGGCAGCGTAGCCTTCTATTCTCTGTCGGAACTTTGGCTGGCCGTGGTCAAAAGCCAAGTATCAAACAAGCAACGCATGCGGTGAAAGCATATAAATCCGCTCTTGAAAAGGGATTTATCGTTTAAACGATAAGGAGGGATACCCATGTTGGAATGGCATGACTTTGTAGAACAACTGCTGTCTGAAGAAAGCAGCTTTGACGGGATCAGCCTGTCCTTCGATGGCACCGCTCATTCTGTGGGAGTCCCTCCCATTATCAAAGCCAGCGTACTGATGCTTGATAAAATGATTACACACCAAGGGAAATTCAATATTCTGGTTTTCCCTGAACGCATTCAATCAATTTTCATTTTTACGCTGATCAAGTTACTGCACAACATTGCAGAAGGGAAAATTGAGCGTGCCTATGATCCTGAAGCTTTTAAACCTGGAGAAAAGCTGAAGCTCAGAAACGCTGTGGTCGAGTTCGTAGGCATAGAAGACGAGAAAAACGAGCGGCGGATGAAGATCAAAGTGGCGGATCTAACTATCAGTGCTCCGATTGAATATTTTCCACTGTTTCAGTTAACCAATACACAGCGCCGTTTGAGCCCGTATGAAAAATATGTGGTAGAAAAGAAAAAGATAGAAGGACTTGTTTCTCACTTAACAGCAGACGAGAAGTTCTTGAAGATGCTTGCTGATTACAGGACACATATGGACAGCTCTATCGTGAGCATGACCTCAGTAATCAATGCTAAGGAACTGCTTTCTACTTGTAAACTCTGTGGCCGTGACATAAAGAGCATTCTTTTGGTTGGACAGGCAGACTATGAGGGAAATGTCAAAAATGTCGGCGCCGGGCAACTTGGTGGCGTTCCTGCTGTTGTTCTTGCATCGGATCTGTACGCAATAGCAGCACTGGCAGACCAAGGGCATCCTATTCAGTCCATAATTATTGACGGTTCCAATGCCAATATTCTTCTGAGTCAGATGGATGCGTTGGATAATTTGATGCGTTTGGGTGTTCCGATTACATGTGTGACCGATATCGTCAACTCTTTTGATTTGCAGCCATTTCTCGACAGGCAGTTCAATGTGTGGAGGTGGGATGAAACCAGCATTACTGACCACCTTTACAATGTCAACCCGTTGAGCTCAGACAGGAAAATCAAGCATTGCGCAAAACGTGAGGTTAAATACCTCGTGTCAGACGGCAATGAAATCAGTATTGCTATTCGTAAGCTGTACTTTCATCGTGGAGAGACACAGACTCTGTCGGTACAAATGCTCAAGTTGTTTGACAAGTTGTTTTCCCTTGCTTTCGTTGCTCTCCACGAAACTGTACCTTTTAATGACGATCAACTGATACGGCCAAAACTTATTTTGGACGAGTGTAGCAGTATTCTTGCCGGTGAAAAGAATTACCTTGCATCGAAAACCTACGATGATTACAGCACCATCATTAGCTGTCTGAAAAAGGTCTTTATTAAAGGATACCCCCTGCCCAAGCATGACGCTTTAGCTACCAGACTACGTAGCGAAAAATATAAAAGCATCTGCATTATTGTCCCTGAACGTTCTGATAAAAAACATGTACAGGAATATTGGCAAATGTGGTGCCGTCGGCAAAGACTTATCACGCAGGTGTATGTCTTGTATCCTGCTGAGTATTACCCTGCTTTGACAACGCAGTTTTCTGCAACGGTTGTTGTCGGTTGGTTGAAGCGCGCTATCATGCGAAAAATCCTCTATGGTTTTAATACGCAAACATATACGATTTTGCTGTATGACTATGAAAAACGGTGGAAAAACTACGACACCCAAAAATGGAACTCCGCCTTGGATAGTTTACAAAATCGGAAAACCATAGAAAGGTCCTTTGCTACAGACAAACTCCATGTATCTACCAGCAGATTTGTTCCGCCAGAACCAGTACCAGCAGATACGCCAAAAGCAGACGAATTCGCTGAAATTGAAGTAGTGCTCCGGGAAAACAAGTACCGTCAGTATGTCGCCAATGGCGGGCAGAAAGCAGCAAACGAAACAGCAGAAGCAATCCCGGTTAACTATGTTGGCGGTTACCTGGCATTTTATCGTACTGGACACAAAGTTATCTCCGCAACCAACATCATCATGAATGATGCAGATAAAATAGACGCTGTCCTTCCAGAACAACTGAAAATGGGTGATTTTGTTGTTGTCCGCGAAACCGCCAAGGACTTGATCCGCGAAATGGCAGATGTTATTTTGGCACGCTCCGGAAAAGCCGGGTTGCGAGAAATGGCCGGCAAGTGGAAAGAAGCTTTGAAAATTGAAACATTGTTCTACTCAGATGATGAAATCTATCAACATCTGCAAGGTGCAGGCTGTACCAAGGGTTACCAAGCGGTTCGCGGTTGGATTCATGACGATGATGTTATTGCCCCGCAAAGTAGACAGGATCTGGAGCACATTGCTTCAGCCACGGGCAGCGGTGTTTTGAAGGAACTGTTGGATCAGATATATGATGCTGCACAGACAGTTCGCAGCGCTCACATTCAGGCTGGCAAAGTGCTGTCGATGCATCTAAAAAGCCGGATTGTCGAAGCGTTAAAGGAATGTGAAGACATTGATCCATTCAATATTTGGGAGCCTATTGAAATGCAGGTTGAAGGGATTGGAACTGTACGCATTCTTAAAATCATTGATATTGGTGCACCTGTAACCGTTGACATTGCAGACACCAACCGCCTTATTGACGAAGAGTGAGGAGCTTAATTATGGCAATTATGATCCCTTCAGTGATTTCTCCGGAGGTAAAATCCAGTGCAGAGCGAAAAATATTTGAATGGTTTCAAAATGCACCGGGGACAGACAAATGGATTGTTCTGCATTCTCTTGGAATCACAACTCACAATAAAGTAATATATGGTGAAACCGATTTTCTTGTTTTAGCTCCGCAGCTTGGTATCTTTGCGCTTGAGGTAAAGGGTGGACGTGTAAAGCGTGAAAACGGAATCTGGTACTTCACAAACAGATACGGTAAAACCAACAGCAAAGTTCGTGGCCCGTTTGAGCAGGCAAAAGATGGAATTTTCAGCATTGTAGATGCTATGAAGAAGCGTGTTGATATCGAGCATCGCTATATTCCCAATGTTTTGTTCGGTTATGGAGTTATGTTCCCGGATATTGAATATACATCCTCCGGAATTGACGAAGAGCAGTGGCAGGTCTTTGATTCCCGTGATGGTTCCAATGTCAAGCAATTCATTAAGCGACTGGCCGAAGGGGTAAAATCCAAATGGGAAGCTTTGTATGGGCCACTTAATAAATCAAAATTGCCTGATGCTGCAGATGTCCGGTATATGGCATCTATTCTGCGCGGTGATTTTGACTGTGCCGTTTCCATGAATGTACAGCTACATAATGCCAGTGAAGCCTTAATTGCGCTGACCAAAGAGCAGTATCGCTGTCTGGATCAGCTTGATGACAATCTCCGTTGCCTGATTCAGGGCCCTGCTGGGACAGGTAAAACTCTTCTTGCAATTGAAGAAGTCAAGAAATCTGTTGCCCGTGGCGAAAAAGTTGCTCTGTTTTGCTTTAATTCTAACCTTGCTGATTGGCTTAACAGCTATTTTTCTGATATGCCGGAATCTGTTCGGCCAGAATTTGTCGGAACACTGCATAAATATATGATACAGGTAGCAAAGGAAGCCGATCTGTTACCGCCTTATCCCTATGATCCAGAGCGAATTCAGTATTATTATCAAACAGATTTGCCCGAGGCTGCGGCATATGCGTTGCTGGAAACCGGAGAACTGTTTGATAAGATTGTCGTTGATGAAGCACAGGATCTGATCCGTGACAGTTATCTTGATGTCATGGGAGGTTGTCTCAAAAAAGGATTATCCAGAGGCCGCTGGACCTTGTTTGGAGATTTTTCTATGCAGGCCATATACGCAGAGGGAGTCTCTGGCACTAAACTCATTGAAAAGCTGGATAATATTACCTCTTTTATCCGATTTAAACTTACAGTAAACTGCAGAAATACGAAGCCGATTTGCAAGGAAATCGAAACCGTGACCGGTTTCAAAGCGCCACATGATCTTTGGACTAAGGTAGATGGGCCTCCGGTACAATATCTCACCTGGTCTACAATGGAGAGCCAATGCAAGAAGCTAAAGGCTGTATTGAAGCAACTGGCTGATTCTCATATTGAACCGGAAAAAATCACCATTCTTTCCCCCAGAAAAAGAGAGGATTCTGTGGTGTCTATGCTTGACGGTTATGTAGTTAAGGATTTCAGCGTACCTCCCGGAATGAACACAACATTCTGTACGATTCAGGCGTATAAAGGTCTTGAAAATTCTGTAATCATCCTGACCGACATTGAAGGATTCTCGGCTGAAAAACTGATGTATGTGGGCTTGAGCAGAGCCTGCACAGGATTATATGTCTTGGAGAGCGATTCTGCAAAGAGAGAATACGATAATCTTTTGATGAGGAGGCTGTTCAATGAGTGATAACAGACGCGATCAACTTATCGAATTTGTTGAACGGGAATTCATTGGTCCAGATCCCATTGACTGGCCTGGTATGACGCAAAGCAACGGTCAGGAAATATTGGCTTCTGACCCTCCACGCACCCGCTACATCGCAGGCATCCTGTATCCTGCAGAAACCACTGACGATAAGGCAGACCTCAAGGATGACGAATGTGAATTGCTGGGCGAATCAGATGGAGAAGATGTGGAAGTCAAGCCCCAAAAACTTGGCGATGGTATAGTAGAATTTCTTGAGGATGCAGAAGAATTGATTAACCGTTCCAATGCATACAGACAATCTGCCATCAGCATTACCGTGTCCGTTAAAGATGGCGATGCTATTCGTGTGGCGGTATCCGCAGGCACCTATACAAAAGTGCCAGCCATGGACCCCGCCACTGGAGAACGCTTGGAAAACAAGTATAAGTATCCCCGTACTGCACTGGCCTGGGAAAATGATAATGCTCCGCTGATTTTGCCTACCCCTACTGACGGCCTTAAAAAGTTTCCGATAGGGACAACCGGACTGCAATTTGATATTACCTATCGCTACCGCACAGATGACAGTTGTATTTATACATTTACCTTGGAAAATGCAAAACCCAAGGTTAAAGAAAATGTCAGTGATGAGGAATGCTTCTTCCAATGCAAGTTTAAGCTGTTCTCCGAAAAAGGTTTTTCTCCACTGTCTGACTCACAACGGATTACACAGGACGAGGACTACCAGTCCAATCAGCTTCTCTACCGGAATGTGCGGAACTATGCCATCGGTCATGGTTGTGCAGCTGATTGGGATGACAGCGAATCTGTACTGTGGATTACTACGGCAATTTTTCCGAAATATGACATCAAACCCATAGTGCCCAGCGCGATTAAGGGAGTATCCCTTGATATGCTGAAAATGAGCCCATATGGAAGCTTTGCCGATACAATCCGCGAGCTCCGAATGATGTGTGCAAAATACCGCGAATGGATCAATGGATTACGCACAATCCGACAAGATCTGTCTACGGAGTATAAAATTACTGCAGACAGACATATAACAAACTGCGAAACCTGTCTGTCCAGAATGGAAAAAGGCGTGGAGCTGCTGGAGCAAAATGAAAATATTCGTATCGCATTCCAGTATATGAACTTAGCAATGCTGATGCAGCAACTGCATTACAACCTCCCATTGCAGAAATGGGAAGATAATGGTGCAGGTGATATCAGTCTGGTAAATCCGGTTTCTATGCCTGTTGTAACTGATGATAGTACCTGGCACAACAAAGAACAGCGGGTTTATGGCAAATGGCGTCCCTTCCAACTGGCATTTGTGTTGATGAATCTTCGCGCCATGTACGACCGTGACTGTAATGAGCGCGGAATCGTCGATCTGATCTGGTTTCCCACCGGTGGCGGTAAAACCGAAGCATATCTGGGTCTTTCTGCATATACCATCTTTATCCGCCGCCTTATGAACAAGGATGACAAAGGTACTGCTATTCTGATGCGGTATACACTTCGCCTTTTGACTGCACAGCAGTATGAGCGTGCATCCGCTATGATATGCGCCTGCGACCTCATCCGAAAGAGTCATGAAGACTTGTTCGGCAAGAACAGAATTACCATTGGTTTGTGGGTTGGTAGTTCCACTACTCCCAACAAAGTAAGCGGTGCAGTAAAAGCGTATGAAAAGCTGTATCGTGGAGAAGGTAGCAATCCTTTTGTTATGCTGAAATGCCCGTGGTGTGGTGCACAAATGGGGCCTGTACAAAAGGGCAAGAATCAGTGGGAACTTCCCGGTTACAGGAAAGTACCGCTGGGCCGGAGAAGGTTTGGTTTTGCTTTCCGGTGTCGTAATCATCAATGCGACTTCTCGACCGAGGATCTGCCGCTGTTTGTTGTGGATGAATCTATTTATGAAGAGACTCCCACATTGCTGCTGGGTACCGTGGATAAGTTCGCAATGCTTCCATTCCGCCCGAATGCGCAGAAAATATTCGGTTATGAAAACGGGGTAAAGAAGACTTCTCCGGATCTTATTATTCAGGACGAGTTGCATCTGATTTCTGGCCCTTTGGGTTCCATGGTAGGCCACTATGAAACACTGATTCACGAACTTTGTACCACAAGAACAGCATCCGGCGATATTCATCCAAAGATTATTGCGTCCACTGCAACTATCAGCCGTGCAAAAGAACAATGCCATGCTCTGTACGGCTGTGACCAGAATGATGTTTTCCAATTTCCCCCCTCTGGCCTCGATGCAGGAAACTCTTTCTTTGCAGAGGAAAAACGTAATCAAAATGGTCGGCGCTATGTAGGCATATTGGCTACGGGCTCTTCGTCCGATGCAACTACCGCAATCCGCCTGTTTGCATCGTTGCTGTATGGTGCCAAAGCGATGAGGGTTGACTCGGAAAAGGATCGTGATCCCTACTGGACCAATATTGGTTACTATAACAGTATTCGTGAACTTGGACAGGCAGCCACTTGGATTCGGGCGGACATCGATCAGCATCTGGACGTTATGTATAAGCGTCGGTTCGAAGACAAGCGGTATCCGACAAAAGAAGAGTACCGCAAGAACAGACGATACATTTGGCGGGATGAGGAACTTACCAGTCGTATCTCCGGCAGTGAAGTAACTGCCAGCCTGGCAAATCTGGGAATTCGATATCCCGGCGAAGTGGATTCCGAAGGGAAAATCAAGGAACATCCCATCGATATTTGCCTTGCCACAAACATGATTTCCGTTGGCTTGGATGTATCCAGACTTGGCCTGATGACCGTGGCTGGGCAGCCCAAAACCACATCTGAATATATTCAGGCAACCAGCCGCGTTGGACGTGATGCAGAAAATGCTCCTGGTCTTGTTTTTGTTTTGTACCGGCCCGGCCGTCCAAGGGACAAATCCCACTATGAACAATTCAGGTCCTATCACTCCCGCGTATATTGCAATGTTGAACCGACAAGTGTTACACCCTTCTCAGCACCTGTACGTGAGCGTGCTTTACACGCAATCATGGTAGGCATGATGCGGTTGGAAAGTGATGACAGATTCAATGAAGATCCGCCCCGTTTCCCTAATGATGGCCTGATTGATAAAGTCCGCAGCGTTATTGAAAACCGTGTGGATGATATCGATAGCGAAGAACTGGATGCAACACTGAACCGCATGGAATACATCCTGCAGTGTTGGGAGGACTGGAATCCCCGGAAATGGGAGCCTGCTAAAAATCCTGACTGGTCTTATGCTGATCCCGTTCCCTTAATGTATTCTGCAGGAAGTCATCCCAATGAGGCATGGGGTTCACGGGGAATTGAGACCCCCACTTCTATGCGCAGCGTAGATGCATCCTGCGAAGCCGAAGTTCTTACAAACCGCTATGTACCGAAGGAGGGCTAAGTAATGGCACATAATAACAGACCTATGCGCAGAAGTGCCCTGATTGGTCCGTGGGGTGTTGGCGCAATTGTTCCATTTCCCAATGACGAATCTTTGATGATTGCCGGCCTGGATATGTGGCGGTACAATGATGCAACACCTTTTGTAATAAAAGATGAGCGTCTTCTGCGCCGACTGGGTGTTCAGGAATTGCGCTGGCCCCCTGATTTTCGGGAAAATAATGCCGACCCGCAGAACTGTTTTCTGAAGATTCCGGCGGTGAGATTCCCTACATGGCATTATTGCCCGTTCTGCGGCACTATGGAAAAGACAACATTCTATCAGCAACAGCCAGAATGTGAGTGCTATCCATGGCCTAACGGCAGAAAGTGCAATCCAGCATTTCGACACAGAAGGAAGCTGATTCCGGAGCGTTTCATCGTTATTTGCCCGGACGGTCATATTGATGATTTCCCAGTAGCTGAATGGCTTCATCAGGACCCCGGATACCGGTATAATCCGGAGACCTGCAAAATCAGAAGAAGTACCGGTGGTTCATCTGCTTCTCTGAGTGGTGTGTATTATGAGTGTACCTGCGGTGCAAGAAAAAACATTGCTGGTGCTACTAAGCCCGGAGCATTATCCAAGATTGGATACAGATGCAAAGGTACTAAACCATGGCTTGGTATGGACAGCGATGAAGAGCATCCTTGTGGCCGTGCCGATGTACGAGTGGTTCTCCGGGGTGCTACGAATGTATGGTTTGCTGATACCAGAAGTTCCATTTACATTCCAACCGATGATGAACAGGCAACAAAGAAAATTCTCGCTGTACTGGATGAGTTTTTTGATTCAGTAAGTGCACGTCGGGTTAACGGCGAATTGGACCGAAGCTTTATTTATATGTTGGCAGATGCTAAACATGTTGACCGGGAAGCTCTTTACAATGCATTTATTCGCCGGGATCAGGGGTTGGAAGGGTTACCGGATATTACAGAAGAAATATCTGAAGACGAGTATCGGCTTGCAGAGTACAATGTGCTGATAAAATCCAGTGGCGGCGATGCACAGCGCTTCCATTCAAAAAATTATCCGATTTCCTACTACGATCCAGTCATCAGCAAATACTTCAAGAGCATTTCCCTTGTACATAAGCTTCAGGAGACCCGTGCTTTCGTTGGATTCTCACGTGCGGAACCCAGTGAGATGCCTATCTCTGAGCGAAAGAAAATGCTTAGACTGGGCAGTGAAAACTGGCTCCCAGCCATTCAGGTTCATGGCGAAGGTATTTTCTTTGAATTTAACAAGGAAGCGGTAGAAGAATGGGCGCAACGGCCTGCTGTCTTGGCACGGCTGCGTAACCTTCAGGATTCTTACCGAAACTCAAAGTTTGGTGCAAATGTCACCGGAGATCTTCGCCCGGAATTCGTTTTGATTCATACTTTTGCCCACCTGATCATCAACCAGCTCAGCTTTGAATGTGGCTATGGCAGTTCCTCTATTCGGGAAAGAATTTACTGTGAAAAAGCAGAAAATAAGTATGGTATGTACGGTGTCCTTATTTACACAGCTTCCGGTGATTCTGAAGGTTCCCTCGGCGGCTTGGTTCGCCAGGGTGCAAAGGATCATATAGAGGATACGATCCGTGATGCAGTACGGAATGCCGCATGGTGCTCTTCGGACCCAGTTTGCATTCAGTCTTACGGACAAGGTCCGGAATCCTGTAACTTGGCAGCATGCCATAACTGTGCGCTGTTGCCGGAAACCTGTTGCGAATGCGGCAACAGGCTGCTGGATCGCGGCACAGTCGTTGGCACGCTGGATAACAAATCCATTGGATTTTTTGCTGAATTACTGGACCAGTGAGGTGATTGTATGCATGTTATCCTGTCTCAAAAGGTGGATAGTGAGTCTTCCTACACAGATGAACTGTTCAACTCATACCATTATCCCGCCAGGTATAAAAATCAACTGCACAAAGGAGATATTTTCATTTATTACCAAGGCAATCGATACGACAAGAGTCAGCGGTATTATTTTGGAGTAGGCTCTGTTGGCGAAATTCAGACTACAGATGGAGAAAACTACTATGCTAAACTTCTGGATTGCCAACAGTTTGAACGGAAGGTTCCAATTTATCTCCCTGACGGTGGATATATTGAACAACTTGGTTTCGAAACAGTTCGAAAGAGTCTCAATCCTCCTTGGCAAAGTTCTATTCGCCCGTTGTCCCAAGAAGCCTACGATTATATATTAAAAGCCGCTGGTATTCAACTATCTTCTGAGCCTGTGCATCAAGACTCGATAGACGTGTTGAAAGATAAGTTAAAGCTTGCTGTCAGAGACTTTTATGTCGAGGGTAATTCTTCGGCAATACATCGTATCGAAAGCATTGCGTCCGCTATCGGCCGGGCAACATCTACTTCCGGAAAAGAAAATGAACATACCAAGTCTTCTCGCTATAGTCCGACAGTGAGTCAAGTTGAAAAGCTTTCCCGTTTGCTTGATTATTGTAAAACTATGAGAATGTCATATTCTTACAAACCAATTTTAATTCTGGCACTACTTCACTATGGTGACCGGGATGGCTGTATTTCTATTGAAAATGCTGCAGTCTATTTTCGTGAATACTTTTCAAATAGGAAAGCACAAGGACTGGCAATTGAGAAGAAACAGTGTATATATCTGAGAGACGATGTGACCGATGCACAAATAATCGCAAATCTTCTTTCTAACCCCGTAAAGGCATTGATAGAGAGCGGCTTTTTCTTTTATAACGAAGACTCGCATATATTTTCTGTTTCTCCGGACATCTGGAGCACGATTGATATATCCAATAAAGCTGCGATTACGAGAATATGTCGTCAAAAACTGAAAGACTACTACAAAGACTAATTGAAATGGGGGATTGTTATGGCCGATGTCCATTCTCCGGAAACCAGAAGCTATAATATGTCCCGTATTCGTGGAAAGAATACTAAACCAGAAGAACTTGTCAGAAAATACTTGTTTTCTCAAGGATTCCGATACAGAAAAAATGACGCTCGGCTTCCAGGAAAACCGGATATTGTTCTTCCCAAATATAAGACTGTGATCTTTGTAAACGGTTGTTTCTGGCATGGGCATGAAGGTTGTCACTATTTTGTGTGGCCTAAGAATAATGCGGAATTTTGGAAAAAGAAAATAGGCTCCAACATTGAGCGCGATGCTAAAAATCACGCCCTCCTCGCCAAGCTCGGATGGAATGTGATTGTAGTTTGGGAATGTGAACTGAAACGGTCAACAGCTGAAGAGACACTCAATCTCTTAGTACATTGCATCGTGCAGCGGCAGTCATATGGTAACAGCGACTAAAAGTTTTGTATTTCTCCGGGAAAAGCAATTGTGTGACAACAATTTTTCTGCCTATTGGGATGCTAACTTCGCTACTCTTATCCAAAAGACCGCACCTGCTCGTATGAACAGGTGCGGCCCTCTAATTTGACGGAAATTTAATTCAGTCTGAAGTAACAGGTATTTTTCCCTTTTCCTTCTTTTTTCAGTTCACCAACTGCGACTAACTTCCGCAAGGCACCCTCAATGGAACTGTCGCTGAGCGTCGGACAAAGCTCGCGGATGTCCTGCTTATTGAATCGCCCGATTCTATTCTTGCTTGCTCTGCGCACCATTTCCAGTGCAGGCAGTTTGGTTTCCACAAGCGCCACGCGATCCTCGAAGTCTTTGTAGGCGGCAAGGATCGTTCCGAGCAGATACTTGATGAAAGGCACTACATCCTCGTTGCCTTCGTGCCAGCCGGTTTGCGCCTGTGCAAGTGCGTCGTAATACAGATCCTTGTTTTTGGCGATTTTGGCTTCAAGGGAGATATACTTGCCGACATAAAATCCGTTTCGGTACAGAAGCAGCGTTGTGAGCAATCGGCTCATTCTCCCGTTTCCGTCATTGAAGGGGTGGATACACAGAAAGTCATGGATGAAAACCGGAATTGCAATCAACGGCTCCAGTTCCATATTCCCGATTACGCGGTTGTATTCCTCGCAGATTCTGTCCAACGCTTCCGGCGTTTCATAAGGGGCAAGCGGCGTGAACAGCGTTTCCACATGACCGTCCGGATAGGTGGCAGTGATATAATTCTGCACGCTTTTTGTGCGGCCCGCAAGCGGGTTATTCATGTGGCTGTACAGGATTTTGTGAAGCTGCAGGATATAGTTCTGCGTAATTGGTATCGCGTCAAAGCTCTCGTGAATGATACTCAGCACGTCGCGGTATCCGGCGATTTCCTGCTCGTCACGGTTTCTCGGCGTGGTTTTCTCCTCGACGAGCTGCCGGATTCGGGCACTCGTGGTGACGATGCCCTCGATGGCATTCGATGCCTCGGTGCTCTGTATCTTGGCAATTTCCACGAGTTTTTCGAGTTCCTCCGGGCGCTGCTTCAAATACAGTTCCTGCTTGCCGGCTTCCTTGTATATGGCCGCAATCAGGCCAAGAACATCCGAGTCCCACTTCTGCTCCTTGATTGCGGAGTAATTGAAGGTTCTCATTCCCTCACCTCTCTTCGTTTTCCCTTAAATGATAATATAAAATAAGGGAATAGTCAATGGGCTGTGCCTTAAATCCCTTACTATTATGCCTGTATTAAGGGATTTATACTCAGGGAGCAAGAAAAGTACCTCTGCCTATCTTCCCGCCTATTCTTTGTCTATAGCGCCGCAGCTTCTGAGCCGCCACCCCGCAGAAACCACTTGCATAACACCCGCCTCAGAGTTACAATGCAGCCAACAGCAACGAGAAACGCTTCCCATCCGGCGTCGGTGAACATTCACCGGAAACCGGGCGGGAAGCGTTTTTGACCACATAGATTACCACAGACGGCGCTGGAACACCCGGAAACAGTGGAGATAAGAGCGTCAAAGAGTAAGTAAAACAAATAGGAAACGGCTGAAAACCGCTATAAACGAGCGGAAAAAGTATTCCCGATAAGTTTGGGACCATCAGGCCGCAGGTTCGAACCCTGTCACTCGGACCATAAGTCCACCGTAATTTTGATAGAATTACGGTGGACTTTTTCTACGCCCGAAAACCGCTTGAAATCAGGCATTTCGGCTATTTTGGTACATAAGCGACCCCCGCTACAGAGCAATTCTGCGGCGGGGTTTTGCACTTTATATGGGTTTTGTGGCTTTTTTGTCGTTGTAATCGTTAAACGGCTGGGGTAATCGTTGAATTACTGGAGTATTCGTTAAACTACCGAGGTAATCGTTAAACAGCCGAGTTCTGATAATACTCCTTATGAGAAAATCGGCAATGAAGTGCGGTCGCTGGCAGATGAGGTACCGTTCGACATCCCCGATTCGTGGGAGTGGGTACGACTGGGCAATATCGGTGATTGGGGGGCTGGTGCTACCCCAAGCCGGACTCATCCGGAATACTATGGTGGGAACATACCTTGGCTAAAAACGGGTGACCTTACTGATTCGTATATTGATGCTATTCCAGAAACTATTACGGAATTAGCTCTTGAGAAAACATCGGTTCGCCTCAATCCTGCTGGCTCTGTCTTGATTGCTATGTACGGAGCAACTATTGGAAAACTCGGAATATTGAGCATCGCCGCCACGACCAACCAAGCCTGCTGCGCGTGTTTTCCTCTCAGCGGTTTGGATAACAAGTATCTGTTTTATTTCCTTATGGCACAAAAACCGTTGTTTATAAAGCAAGGTGAAGGCGGCGCACAGCCAAATATTTCCAAGGAAAAAATAGTGTCCACATTAATGCCCGTACCACCTTTGGAGGAGCAAAAGCGAATTGTTGTTATGCTTGGACGCATATTTCCAATTATCGATGCGTACTCCAAGTGCAAAACTGAACTTGACTTGTATAATACCACCTTTCCAGAACGCCTCAAGAAATCGATACTGCAAGAGGCAGTCAAGGGCAAGCTGGTACCGCAAGACCCATCCGACGAGCCTGCAGAGGCTCTGCTGGAACATATCCGGGCGGAAAAACAGCGGCTCATCAAGGAAGGAAAAATCAAGAAAGACAAGCACGAATCCGTCATTTTCAGACGTGATAATTCTCATTATGAGAAGTTGGACGGTGTGGAGCGCTGTATCGACGATGAACTGCCGTTTGAAATACCGGAAAACTGGCGTTGGTGTCGTTTGAAATCAATCGTCAATGTTGTTTCGGCTCGGCGTGTACACCAGTCTGATTGGCGAAGTGAAGGAGTACCTTTTTACAGAGCCAGGGAGATTGGAAAACTGGCAGATACGGGCTCTGTTGTAAATGAACTGTTTATCACAGAAGCACTGTACACCGAATTCTCTTCCAGTGGTGTACCGCACCCTGGGGATCTGATGGTCACGGCTGTTGGTACCCTCGGAAAAACCTACATTGTCAAGGACAGCGACCGTTTTTATTATAAGGATGCCAGCGTTATTTGTTTTGAGAACTTTGGCAAAATCACCCCCGCATATCTGAAACTCTTGATGTACTCACCATACATGGAGGACCAGATTAAGCAGAACTCTGCGGGTACTACAGTGGGTACAATCACCATTGTAAAGGCAAACGAGTATCTGATTCCACTACCGCCGCTTATGGAGCAGCAACGAATCGTGGATCAGGCTGAGAGACTACAAATACACATAGACAAACTTTAAAAACCAGGCATACGCCAAAGCAGTGCGTATGCCTGGTTTCGTTTTACCAGTCTATGATCTCATCAACGATGGCTCGTTGTTCAGTCGAGGTTTTACGGAGGTAAATGCGGGTGGTTTCAATGCTTTCGTGCCCCATAAGGTCGGCGAGGAATGCGATGTCATTGCAGCGATCTAAGAAGCTCTTTGCGAAGCGATGGCGGAAAGAGTGTGGGTAAATGACCACCGGGTCGATGCCATACCGGACTGCCAGCTTTTTTAACTGTCCGGAGATGCCTCTGGTGGTGATTCTGTCCCCGTATTTGTTCAAAAAAATGAAGCCGCTTTCTTGGTGCTTATCGTTCAGCCAAGAAAGGGCTTCATTTTGCAGAGCCTTGGGTATGTATATTCGTCGGAGCTTACCGCCCTTCGAGTACAAATCCAAATGCCCCAGCTTGATGTGTTCCACCTTGATCTGTATGAGCTCACTGACCCGTGCGCCTGTTGCGGCCAGAAAGCGTATTACAAAATACCAGAACAGCTCGTCATCCCGTTTGAGGCAGGTTTTGAAATACTCATAGTCGGCCTCGCTGATGACATTCTCCAGAAAGGCTTTCTGCTGCACTCGCACAAACGGCATTTTCAAGCTCTCTTTGCCGATGCTCTCCAAGTAGCAGTTGATTGCCCTCAGACGCAGATTGACGGTCTTTGGCTTGTAGTTCTCTATCAACCACACCTTATACGCCCGCAGGTTCTTTTTCGTGATACCGTCGTACTGCGAGCTGTATTGCCGAATGGCAAAAAGGTACGAGGATATCGTGTTTTCCGAGAGGTTTGTGCCTCTCAAGTGTCTTTCGAATTCTTCTATCATAGTGAAAGACCTCCTTTCACTATGATATTATACCGTGTTCCTTTTACAGCCCTTTGACCAGCGGGAGCAATTCCTCAATCCGTTGGACGATGCGGTGCTGTTCGGCGAGTGGTGGCAATGGGATGTACACCTCATTGATATTCGCAACCGCCAAGCCTGGCTGCGCTGTTGCAGTGGCGTATTGATTGAGGTTCAGTGCAGTGAGAAACAGGCAGGCCCAGGCAACACTAATTTGCGAGTAGGTTTCGACGCACACGGCGTGTTCTGTAGCATAAAACTCGCCGGTCGCTCTGTTGATATTTCCGCACAAAGCACCTTGTCTGCCGATGATCGGATAATCACCGGTGCGATTTGAACTGGCTACATACCCTCGAATTCCATTTCCTCCGTAGCACGGATAGGATTCTGCAAAGGGATTCTCGTGGATTTCTGCGGCTTGAATGTTCTTTCCAGCTTGAAGCGTAAAGACTGTACCAATTTTGCACCAGCACCAGTTTTCCGGTATTTCAAATGGCAATTCGTCGTCGATACAGCGCTCTATGCCGTCCAACTTCTCATAATGAGAATTATCACGTCTGAAAATGACGGATTCGT
>OHWB01000256.1_pt1 | contig 18412 bp, 14 predicted proteins | sample 1579591 | NCBI WGS metagenome assembly OHWB01 (sample SAMEA3882503, study PRJEB24775) | human gut metagenome | biome: human-associated habitat; feature: intestine environment; material: feces | place: Netherlands | collected 2009/2010 | reverse complement strand
GTAACATATTTAGTTTAACCATCCTAAAGGTGACAACTTTTTCACGTATAAGACATACCCTATCGGACTTGCTCCTTCTTCAGATGCTTATAAAGCCTGTAGATTGCGTTGAAAAATGATGCTTGTCGTCTATAAACGATAAAATCTATGCATTTTATCGTCTATAAACGATAAAAAGTTGTTGTTTTTGTCGTCTATAAACGATAAAATATGTATCTTTGCACCGGATTCAGTAAAAAGAAAGGGAATTATGACGAAGGATTTGATTAAATTACTGATAATTGAGTATCAGGCTTATGTTACTCAAGTAGAACTGGTTCATCGTGATGTAGAGCTCATGGATGGACTGAATTACGTGTTTGTAGGATTGAGACACGCAGGAAAATCGTATCTGATGTATCAGCGCATAGCACAGCTGCTGGAACAGGGGCATAAGCGGGAGGAAATCCTGTACTTCAACTTCGAGGATGACCGTATTGACTCCTTGGATGTGACCGACCTTGACCTGATAAAAACCTGTTATGAAGAAATGTATGACAGTCGTCCTATCTTCTTCCTCGACGAGGTTCAGCTGGTAGATAGATGGGAAAAGTTTGCCCGCAGGTTAGCAGATCAGAAATATCAGGTTTACATCACGGGTAGTAATGCCAAGATGTTGAGCAGCGAGATAGCGACAACGCTCGGTGGCAGGTACATGATACATGAGGTGTATCCCTATTCCTTTGCCGAATATCTGAAGGCGAGCGGTATTGATGTAAAGGCAAAGAATGCCCTCTATGCTTACGCTAAGGATATTGTAAGACTCTCTAATATCTATTTCCAGCATGGAGGTTTGCCTGAGACGGTGGGGATGAAGGAGCCAAGGTCGTGGATGAGCAATCTCTTCAGTAAAATCTTCTTCGGTGATTTGGTGGCTCGGTATAAGATTCGTAACGACTATGCCCTGCGAGTAATGATTCGCAAGATGGCAGAAAGCGTGAAGCAGCCATTATCTTACAGCAGAATAGCCAGTATCGTGAGTAGTACCGGAAAAAAACTCAGTACGGATGCCACGATAGATTATGTCGGCTACATGGCTGACACCTGGCTCATTTTGCCGTATGAGAATTTGTTCGGAAAGTTGCAGGACAAGGAATCCAACCGCAAGTATTATTTTACGGACAATGGTTTGCTTCATCTTTTTCTTGTAGATGCAGACACTTCGTTGCTGGAAAACATAGTTGCCGTCACGCTCAGGCGGAAATATGGTGACGGCAGCTATTTCTGGAACAGCAGGAATGCCGAGGTAGATTTTGTGATTCCGGAAGAAGAATTGGCCATACAGGTTTCCTACTCTATGGCAGATCCCGATACTTTCCGGCGGGAGACAGATGGGCTGATCAAGCTTTCTTCTGTCCAGAATGTCAAGCGGATGATTGTTGTGACAAAGGACGAGGAGGATATTGTAGAGAAGGATGGTTGCCGCATAGAGATAATCCCTCTATGGAAATGGTTGCTGGAATTCTGATAATAGACAAAAAGGCTGAACTTCGGGTGAGGAAGTCCAGCCTTTTGCTTATTTGTGATTTCGGGAAAAGCGAAGACGGCTTTTACTTGAATGCGCCAGCATCAGCATCGTAGTTGTTGATGTTCTTCCGGATGTTCTTCTTCTTTCCGGAGAAGATGTTGTAGCTGACACCCAGCATCAGCATGCGGCGATTATCCTTGATGATGTGCTGTTCCGTTTGGTTCATAATCGGATTGTCGAACGACTGGCTCTCGTACTTGGCAGGAGCAAACATCCACATGCCATAGAGCGAGAAACGCCAGGCTCCCTTCTGATAAAAAGCAGAGAATTCGCTCTTAGGCTCATCCGCCTTGCGATAGTCCAAAACAGCCATCTTCGACGGAATATTTCCCTGGTAAGATGCTCCCCAGTTTCCCTTCCGGAAGTTGATGCCATATTTGAATGGACTCCACCAGTAGCAATGGCGACCATAGGAATTGCTGATTACCTCTCGTTCAAAACCTCCACCCACCATCAGTTTCAAAACCTCGTTCTTGAACGGCTTGAACTGAAGATAATAGCCTGTGCCATAACGCCAATAGAAACTGCCGTTTTCATAGGTAGAAACTATGCTGCGCTTGTCGTTCACCGTGGTCCAATAATAATAAGGTGTAATTACCTTGTCATTATAGATTCCATAAAGTGCTACTTGCAGGTAGAGCATCGCATCATTATAGGTGTATCTGAATATCGGTCCCCATTCCATCGTAGCCTTTACATTTGGGTTGCCCTGCTTCATCAGTCCGGGGATGACAATCGTCATGTTCTCGCTCAATGTTGAGATGGCGGGATAATTGGTGCCGCTGGACGATAGCAGCTGCAACGAACCGTTCTTCAGCTTATAAGATAAATACAGCAACGGATGAATATAGTTGTTGTTATAGGTGAGATCCTGATAGCTCTGGGTTCTCCACGTGCTCTTTACGCCTATGCGATAGGTAAACTTGCCGATATGGTTCTGGTATTGGGCATAAACCGTATTGATCTTGATGCATGAAGAATACTTGGATGGCTCATAGCCGGAAAGGATATTGCGCACATTATAGTCGCTCCACTTATTCCAGGTATAAACTCCTGCCGATAGCTCTCCCTGCTCCCATTCTTTGGTATAATCTGCTTCTCCTATCAGGGAATAGATGTGGCTCCTGGAGTGCATGTCATCATCGGTCAAGATGCTATCCTTGTCGGAAGTCCATTGCCGGTTGAGCATTTGCTGCCTGGTGTTGAAGTAAGAGCCGAGCACGTCCACATCGAGTGTCTGCTTATGGGCAAACTGCTTGCTGAGATAGAGATCTACTGCTGGTTTCACGTAATCTACAATATCCTTCGTGTTTCCGAAACCATCCTTCCAAGCCTCGTTTCCTTGCGTTGCAACCTCGCTATTTCCCCGGTTGAACTTATGAGACAATTCTGGTGAAAAGGTGACCTGGAAGGTTACGTCATCTGGTTTGCTGTAAGCATACTTCAGGTTGAACTTGTTGTCGGTATAGCCAAAACGCTTGTGCAGATGGTAATCATAGACAGCCTGTTGGTTGTCAAGCGTAAAGGAATACTGGTTGTCTTCTATCCAGTCACGATATTTTCTCACGTTGATGCTGTAATCGAAGGAAAACTGATGATTGCCCTTATTGTACTTGAAATACACATTGTCATCGCTAAACCCTGTGGTCAAGGCGCTGGACACATCAAAACCAGTAGTATAACCCGTATCAAGCGGCTTGGTAATGATGTTCATCAAGATGCCCACATCGCCGTATCTGATAGGAGGATCTTCGTAGTATTCCACCTTCTTTATTTTGTTGGCGGCAATAGCCTTCAAGTCGTTCTCGCTCGTCATCGGCACATTGTTGATGAGAATCTTGATGGATTTGCCTGTCATACTGGATGTCTTGCCGGTCATCGGATCGGTATAGATTCCCGGGAGTGTTCCCAGGAGATCCTGTGAATGGCGTGAGTTCTTGATCTGTTCGTCAGAGAATGTATAAGAGGCATGGTCTCCGTGGTCGATACGCAGCTTGCCCTTTACTTCCACTTTGCCCAGTTGATAGGCATTCGCCTGCATCCTCACATTTCCGATACGGGCAATAGGTACCAACTTGCAAATCGTCTTGTAGCCCACGAACGAAACCTTCATGAGGGCCTGTTTCTGCTGGCAGGGGATGACGAAATCGCCGTTAGCGTTGCTCACGCCTCCACAGAGAAAGGAGGAATCTTTCGGGTTGAGCAGCTGGATATTGGCGAATTCTACAGGAAGATTGTGATTGTCTATCAGTCTGCCTATCAGCTTGCGCTCGCTCTTGCGTATGCATTCTACCGTGATGAGGCTGTCGCCCACGGTCATCTGCATCGGATAGAAACCGATTACCTTGCGGATGGCATCGGGAATATTGGCTGTCTTCACGTTTTGGGTAACTGTGAAGTCTTCCAGTTCGTTGTAGATGAAACTGATTTTATAGCGCTTAGAAGCCTTGTCGAGGTCGATGAGAACGTCCGACATGCTGCGGTCGTGATAGTTGCGCTGGATGTGCTGTGCGCTCATCGCCAGGGCGAATGTGCACAGCAGGAATATGATGGCTGAAAATCTTCTCATAATGATGTTGCTTTTTATTTGTTATTTTACAATCAGCTCGTTTTGTTGCAATTCTATGTTTACATTCTCGAATTGGTTCAGTTCTTTTACGATGTTCTCGATGCTCGAATGACTGTTCCATTCGTAATAGAGGCGGAGGGTCTTGTCCTCGTTATTCTCAAACTTCACTTGTAAATCATAATAAGAAGCAATCTCTGAAATCATCTGCTCGAAAGCCACATTCTCGAAAGTCTTGTGAATGGCTGGCTTTTCTGGTTTCGGATGAGTCAGGAAATCCTTTCCTGCTACCTGCTTAATGGAATCTGATTTTATGGCTTCCGGATGAGTATCAGCCGTTACCTGGGTTGGTCCCTGGCTGCGCTTGATGTAAGTATGGATTGCGGCAAAGGCAATACCCGAAATCAAGACAAAACCGGCGATGGATGCTGCCAGTTTACGCCAGGAAGTTATAGGATGAGTTGCCTCTTCCTGAAGTTGATGCTTCTGGCTGAATTTCTCCCATTCCTCATCTACATTAATAGGAGAGGGGCTTTCAAGTGCAGAATCCACTTCCATCATCGTCTGATAGAGTTTTCGGCATTCCTCATCCTGCAATATTTCACGAATCTCCTCATCAGAATACTTCTCCTGATGGTCGATGATATCCAGTATTTTTTCAAACTTGTCCATAATAAATCTGCTAAGGGTTAAACTTTTGCTTTAATTTTCTGATGCCTTGCGCCAGATGCTTATAAACTGCCACTTCGCTGATGCCCAATTCCGTAGCAATCTCCCGATATTTCAGTTTCTGCCGAAAACGGAGATTGAGTACCTTGCGGGTTTGTGGCGTGAGTTCAGCATCCATATAAGCCTGAATTGCCTCGTACTTTTCGGTCTCCCTGTCTATTTCGGCAATCGTCGCTTCCTGGGGAGCTATCGAAGGCGAAGTATCGGCTTTCAGGAGATGATGAACCCGGTCTTTCATCTTCTGTCGGTTCAACAGGTTGAGGCATTTATGGCGCACACACACCAGAAGGTAGCTCCCGGCGTTGGCGGAAGGCAGGGGCGAATTGCTGGCTATTGTCTCGTTATCAAGCTCCAGTTGGGTCTTTCCGTCGAGCACATCGGCAAAGACTTCGCCCACCACATCCTTGCTGGCTGCATCATCCTTCAGAAGTACCCTGGCCAATTGGTACATCCTCAGATAATGCTGCCGGAAGAGCTGTTCTATCGTTTCTTTGTTTATTTGCATTACTTTATTTCTTTTCTTTTGCCTATATTACAATCGATTTTTCATTTTCCTAACCCTTAGCAGAATATTTTTTAATGCAAATTTTTAAATAAATGATTCAAGTTTCGCATGTAAACCCTACACGCCCTGAAAGGGCAGAAGCCCCTAGCCCAGGGCATCGCCCTGGGTAATTACGGATGCAAACCTATCGCCCTGTAAGGGCAAAAGCTTTAAAACTCCAGGCAAAATATAAGGCTTTTGCCCTTACAGGGCGTCATGCTGATTGCCATCATACCCAGGGCGATGCCCTGGGCTAGGAGCTTTTGGGCTTTCAGCCCGTCCTCGGCTTCCATTATCTAGACTTATGACACATCTCCCACTTTCTGTTTGATTTGTGCCATTTTGTTGCGGCGCTCGATGGAAAACGTATCTCCGTGGGTTTCCACATAATCGAAGAGCATGAACGCCTTGTTCAGGAGTTCATCTCTTGCGGGCTGCCCCACGGTATCCGCCTCGTGATAGTAGAGTTCGGCAAGCATGTCCATCTTGGAGAGTCGCTTCTCCTCGTCGTCGATTCCTGCCATTGCCTTCATCACGTCCTCAATGGTGGCGATGCTGTAGAAGGCGTAAGGACCGACGTATTGATTGTAGAGCTCCTTAATCTTCTCACGTCTCACTTCCACCTCTTTCTTTTCGAGCATTCTTTCGAGTGCCGCCATAAACTCGCGAATCAGTCGCTGTATGTAGTCTCGTTGTAGCATAAAATAGTCTTTATTTTATTCTTTATTTTATTCGTTGTTGTTGATTGCCTCCACATACTCCCACAGTTTCTTGTAGAAAGGATGCTTCGTCATCGTGTCCTTGTTGCCTAGGATGATGAGCTTCATGCGGGCTCTCGTCATCGCCACGTTCATGCGGCGAAGGTCTTTCAGGAATCCTATCTGACCTTCATCGTTGGAACGTACCAGCGAGATGAGAATCACGTCTCTTTCCTGACCCTGGAAACCGTCCACCGTGTTTACGCTGATGAGGCGGCGGTAAGGCTTGAAGAACTCATACTTCTTGATGAGCTTCTTCAGATACTGCACCTGGGCACGGTAAGGCGAAATGATGCCTACGTCGATGCTCTCGCTCAATACCCGCTGCTTGCCTATCTTGGTGAAGTATTCCGCCAGGGTAAGCAGGGTAAGCTCGGCTTCTGCCTTGTTGATACGCCCGAAACTCTCGCCCACAAACTGCTCCTTGAAGTTCAAATCAGAATTCTGATTGGCTGCAGATTCAGAAGATGATGTGGATTCAGAAGATGATGTGGATTCAGAAGATGATGTGGATGCAGAATCTTCAGGAGCATCTCCTCCTTCTATGGTTATCTGATTCTCCTCGTTCGAAGTATCAATCCACGTTATCGGATGGTCGTAATCCAATACGCTGCGGTATTTGATCTGTGGCGCACTCTCCACCTTGCCCCCGTAGAACCAGTCGCTGGAGAATCGCATGATTTCGTCGTTCATGCGGTATTGGATTTTCAGCAGGGTTACTACCTCCGGCTTGTTTTCGGCGATGCGCTCCATCAGGGTCTTGCCCAGTCCGGCTCTTAATGCCGCAATACTCTTTACGGTAGGTGGCAGCTGACAATGGTCGCCTGCCAGAATCACCCGGCTGGCTCTTTTCATCGGAATCCAGCAGGCGGCTTCCAGTGCCTGGGCTGCCTCGTCGATAAACAGAGTGCCGAACTTCATGCCTTCCAGCAACCGGTGGGCAGAACCCACCAGGGTGCAGGCGATGACACGCGCCTCGCCAAAGAGTTCAGAATTGATGCGGATTTCTATTTCGGCGGCACGGCTCTTCAGCCTATCCATCTTCTGATGATAGTTCTCGCTGCCTTTCTTCCTGTTTTTCCTTAATTCTCTGATTGCCTTGCGGATAGCCCAGAGCTGCGGATAGTCGGGATGACTTTCGAAACGGCGCTCGTAGGTGAAGCCCAGCATCTTGTCGTTCACACGGGTAGGGTTTCCGATACGGAGCACGTTGATGCCTCTATCCACCAGTTTTTCAGAAATCCAATCCACCGCCATATTGCTCTGTGCGCACACCAGCACCTGACTCTCTCGCATCAGGGTTTCGTTGATGGCTTCCACCAGGGTGGTGGTCTTTCCGGTTCCCGGAGGTCCGTGAACGATAGCCACATCCTTCGCCCAAAGCACCTCGTTCACAGCTCTTTCCTGGGTAGGATTGAGCCATGGGAACTTCATTGGTTCGAAGGAGAATCTGCCAGCCTTCTGATGCGAATAGAATAAATCGCGGAGATAAGCCAGGCGGTTGTTTTTCGCCTTCATCACGCGGTCCAAGGCTTCGAACATCAGCTTGTAGCTGGTTTCATCAAAGGACAGCTGCACGCCGATAGGCTCCGCAGATTGCTGCAAGTCGAGCAATGGGGCAGAGTCGGGCACGGTAATCACCATTCTGTCGCCATCCACATAGCTCACGGTTCCGGTAAAGGAAAAATATTTGATACTTTGAACTTTTCTGCCCTGGCTCTCATTCTTGTCCATCTTCTTGACCATAAAGAACATGACGGGGCGACCGAACTCAAAATTGTGCTCGATATCCTGATCAGAGGTACGGAAGACCTCAATGGCTGTTTGATTCAGCGAATTATAAAAGCTTTTTCCCACACGGAGCGGGAACCAGGCATCACCTCGTTTCACCTTGCGCTGCATTCCCATCTGTTCGGTGAGCTTGCGGAAGGCTTCCTTCTCGGTGTAATACTCCAGCTGGAGCAGGGTGCGTTGTTGCAATAATGCCTGAATTGGTGAAATCTGTTCCATATAGGATGCAAAGTTACACCAATTCAGGCAAAAATAAGAAGATAATAGGATAAATTATCTAAAATTTATTTCATGATGCGTTCTACGTCCTGGATGCTGCGGTTGAACGGACCATTGTGCTCCAGCTTGATGGTGCACATGGCAGCCGCAAACTTGCCAGCCTCGGTAGGAGTGGCACCCTGCAGACGCTTGTAGAGATAACCGGCAGAATAGGTGTCGCCGCATCCGGTAGCATCCACCACCTCGTGAGGCGGATAGGCAGGAATCTCATAGAAGGTATCATCCACATAGACGAGCGAACCCTCGCTGCCCAGCGTGATGATTACCTCGGTAACTCCCCACGAATGTATCAGCTTCGCAGCCTCGCGTGGCTCCTTCAGCCCCGTGATGGTCTCCATCTCCGTCTCGTTCACCTTCAGATAGTAGGTGTTCTTCAGCACCTCGAGCTTCTCCTTCCAGTCGATGGGATAAACCTTCTCGTCTCTCACCTCGCGCAGATAGCCCTGCACGTCGATGGAAACCCTTCCGCTGCGCGAGAGGAATTCCACTACCTCGGGCGAGAAATCATCGCTCAGCAGACTTCCCAGGTGATAGACCTTCGCCTCCACGTGCTCCAGCTGTCTGATGGTGAATGGATCAGCCTTGGCAAGCACACGCTGCTTGCGCTCGTTCTGGTTTTCTCCGTAGATATTCTCGAAGAAGACGGTATTGCGCGATGGATTGAGGGTTACTTCTATGCCCGCCTGGCGCATCTTTTCTACAGGTTCTGTTTCTGTTGGGTCCATTGCCGTGATGAGCGAAAAGCTCACATCCTTAGGCAGTTGGTTGATGGCGTAGGCGAAGTAGAACGATGTGCCGCCAGCCATGTAAACAGTTCTGTTTGGGGTAACTATCTTATCTTTGGTTACGTGCCCTATACAACAAATATCTTTCATCTATTTCTATTTTAAACGGGTGCAAAGGTACAAAAAAACTTCGAGTTAGATTTGGTTTTTTACCTTAAATTCAGCTTTTGTTGCAAATATTTAGAAGAAAAGGGCGTTTTTCTTTTGTGATGTTCTTATTTTAATGTACCTTTGCAGCAGAATTTAGTAAACTGAACATTATCACGAGAAAAGATTGAAACTTATATTATGTGGTTTGATCATTTAATCAACGTGCATTCGGCGGTGCAAGGCATCGTCATTCTTTCATTGATTTGTACCCTAGGTCTTGCCCTGGGCAAGATTCATGTCAAGGGAATCTCCCTCGGCATAGCTTTCGTATTCTTTGTGGGCATCGTGGCGGGCCATCTCGGACTCTCCATCGACGAGAACATGCTGGAGTTTGCCGAGAGTTTCGGACTCACCATGTTCGTGTATGTGCTGGGTCTCTATGTGGGTCCCAACTTCTTCGGTTCGATGCGCCACGAGGGCATCTCGCTCAATCTCTGGAGCCTGGCTGTCATCGCCGTGGGCACCGTATTTTCGCTTGCCCTGTGCCTGGTGCTGCCCGTGAGCCTGCCCGATATGGTGGGCATTCTCTGCGGCGCCACCACCAATACTCCGGCTCTGGGTGCTGCCCAGCAGGCGCTGCAGCAGCTGGGATTGCCTAGCGGCGGAGCTGCCCTGGGCTGTGCGGTAACCTATCCTCTGGGCGTTGTGGGCGTCATCCTGGCGATGATGTTCCTGCGCAAGCTCTTCGTAAAGCCTGAGGACCTGGAGATCCGACGTGCCGATGAGGATGACCATACATCCATCGGACAGTACATCATCGTAAACCCGGCTCTCAACGGCAGTACCATCGCCGAAATCTCGATGATGACCCATCGCAAGTTCATCATCTCCCGTGTATGGCGAGGCGAGCAGGTCATCGTTCCGGAGGCTGATACCGTGCTTCATACCAACGATAATGTGCTCGTGGTTACCAATAAGGATGAGGCAGCTGCCATGCAGATTCTCTTCGGAAAGAAGGTGGATAAGGAGTGGAATAATGATAAGGTGGACTGGAACGCCATCGATGCCAAACTGGAGAGCAGAATCATCGTGATGACCCGTCCGGGACTCAACGGCAAGCGACTGGGAAGCCTGCAGATGCGCAATACCTATGGCGTGAATGTGAGCCGAGTGCTGCGTGGTGATATCCGACTGCTGGCTACCGACGACCTCCGCCTGCAGTATGGCGACCGCCTGACGGTGGTGGGCGACCCTACGAGCATCGACCATGTGGAGCAGTTCCTGGGCAATGCCGTGAAGACGCTCAACGAGCCTAACCTGGGCGCCATCTTCCTGGGTATCATCCTGGGACTCGCCGTGGGAACCATTCCGCTGAATATTCCGGGAATGACGGCTCCCGTACGTCTGGGTATTGCCGGTGGTCCTATCGTAATGGGTATTCTGATTGGTGCGCTGGGCCCTAGGGTGCAGTTCATCTCTTATATGACGCGTAGTGCGGGACTGATGCTCCGCGAGCTGGGTCTTGCCCTGTATCTGGGCTGTCTGGGTCTGTCGGCTGGTGGACAGTTCTTCGAGACGGTGGTTCGTCCCGAGGGTTTGATGTGGGTAGGCATCGGTTTCCTCATCACGGTGGTTCCGGTTATCATCGTGGGCTTCATCATCCTGAAGACCAAGAAGTACGATTTCGGCAGCATCTGCGGCATTCTCTGCGGCAGTATGGCGAATCCGATGGCGCTTACCTATGCCAACGAGACCCTGGATGGCGATACGCCTAGCATCAGCTATGCTACGGTTTATCCGCTCGGCATGTTTATCCGAGTCATCATCGCCCAGGTCATCATCATGTTCTTCGTCTGAAGGGCTTAACTTGAAAAACTTGAATAAAAATAGACAGAAAAAAGGCTGGTTCCGTTTAGAAATCAGCCTTTCTCTTTATCGTTATTTTCTTACCCGTCAGGGGATGTTCGAAGGTAATCTCCTCGGCATGGAGATGCAGTCGGGCAGCCTTCTCGTTGCCGTAGAGCGGATCGCCCAGGATGGGAGCATTCAAACCCTCCTGATGGGCACAATGCACACGCAGCTGGTGGGTTCTGCCCGTCTTGGGATAGAGGGCGATGCGGAGATGGGAGCCGTCGATGCGCTCCAGGATTTCATACTCCGTAATGGCCTCCTTGCCCTGCTCGTGATTCACTATCTGGCGAGGGCGGTTCAGATAATCGGGCTGCAGCGGAAGGGAGATGATTCCCTTTTCTGGAATCTCCTTTTCCGGAATGTCTTTTCCTGAAATCTCCTTTCCCGAAATCTCTTTTTCTGAAATGATGGCGATGTATTTCTTCTGCACCCGATGGTTCTGAAACTCCTTCTGTAGGCGATGATAGGCAAATTCGGTCTTGGCGATGATCATCAGTCCGCTGGTCGCCATGTCCAGCCGGTGAACGATGAGCGGACCGGTAGCCTCGGGATATTTCCTTCGCATCAGCGCATAGACCGATGGCTGGGCAGCGTCCTTTCCCGGTACAGAGAGCAGTCCTGCAGGTTTGTGGATCACGGTCAGCTCGCGGTCTTCGTAGAGCGTTTCCACTTGCTCATAGAGCATCTCTACCTGCTTAGGGAATGGTCCCTTCTGTCCGCCGATGCCGTTTTCTGCCGATGCAGGGCTTTCGAATACCGATGGCGGCAGCATCCAATGCAGTATCGGCTTGCACTTGCCGTTGCAGGCTGGATAGAACTGCAGGTGGTGACGGATTTCCTCCTTCGGGCTTTCTCCCCACCAGAACATTGCCATCTGCAGCGGTTTGTAACCATGCTGGTAGGCATATTGCAGCAGTTTCGGTTCGCAGCACTCGCCGCTTCCGGCTGGCGGCACCATCTTCAGGGCTGCAATCCTGCTCGTAGCTATCGCCGCCTGCGGATACTCCTTCAGGGCTTCATCTCTGAAAATCTCCAGCAGATCCTTGCTTTCTCCCTCCTGGTTCAGCATTCTGAACTGCGAGAAAAGCCATTGCTGCAGGGCATCAGAGAGTTGCTTGCGCAGCTGCTTCAGCCTCAGTATATTCTCCTGATAATCCTCAAATTCCGTTTCCAGGGCTGTCTTTTCCGAGAGCGATTTCTTCAGTCGGCGCAGTTCAGCCTTCATAAACTGGCTTTCCCTGATCATCTCCGCCTCTTCCGCTTCTGATAGGTTTCCTGCCTCTCTGCGGCTGTCACGCTTTGCCTTCGCTTCCTTCATCTTCTCCTGATAGGCGGCGATGGTACGCTTCCGCTCCTCCTGCAGTTGCCGGATCAGGGTTCTGGCTTCCTTCATCCTTTCATCCTTCTCCAGGTGGCTGATGCTCTGGTTGATACGTGAGATTTCCGCCTCGTGGGTCTTGAAGTAGCCGTCGGGCTGCAGATAGTCGAATACGGCAGGCACGAAGTCCTCCCAGTCACTTCTTCCGCCAATCTGTCCGCTGTAGGCTGCCAGGTATCCCCATTTCGGAGCCTCGCTATCGGCAGCTGGGTATCCCCTTTTTTGGACATCGGTATCTGTTTTTACATTTTCTACGATGAGCACGCCGAACATTTTGCCGCGCGCAATCTCTTCCTGCCAGTCTTCTCGTCTGGCAAGCATCTCCTGCACTTCCCTGCACGCCTGGATGCAGAGCGGATGCGGTTCGTAATCCAAAGGATTGTTCATCCTTGCAGGAACATTTTCTGAAGTATGATGGAATGGATGGAAAATCATGCTGCAAAGTTACAAAAAAAATGCAGAAGTCTTGGTTTATCCACAGAAAAATCTTACTTTTGCACCAATAAAGGAAAAATTAAGATATGCAAACGAAAAATAACAATATATTCTATCATCTGGTAGCCTTCCTGACGGTGGCGATCTGGGGAACCACCTTCGTTTCCACCAAGGTGCTGATGCTGAACGGGCTTTCTCCTGCTCAGATTTTCACCCTACGTTTCAGCATCGCCTACGTGCTGATGCTGGCGTTCAATCATCGCCGTCTCTTTGCCGATTCCTGGCAGGATGAGGCGAAGATGGCGCTGCTGGGCATTACGGGCGGTTCGCTCTATTTCTGCAGCGAGAACGAGGCGATGAACTTTACCACCACCACCAATACCTCGCTCATTGTCTGTTCGTGTCCGCTCTTTGCCACCCTGCTGGTTCGTTTGGTCTATAAGGATTCCAACCGCATTCATATCGTCCAGCTGCTGGGTTCTCTTCTGGCATTTGTGGGTATGATCATCGTGGTATTGAACGGCAGGTTTGTGCTTCATCTTTCTCCGGTGGGCGATGCATTGGCGTTTACGGCGTGTATGTGCTGGGCGATTTATTCGCTGCTGATGAAGTCAACCACGGGCGATTACAGTCCTGCATTCATCACCCGCAAGGTGTTTTTCTATGGTGTTCTTACCATCTTGCCTTATTATATCTTCATTCCGGGTTTTCCTCCGCTCGAGGTATTCACCCGTCCCCAGGTATTCGGCAATCTGCTCTTTCTGGGCTGCCTTGCCTCTATGATCTGCTTCCTCACGTGGAACTGGTGCATCTCGAAACTGGGCACGGTAAAGGCCACCAACTGGGTGTATTTCAACCCGATAACGACGATGATTTTCGCTTCATGGGTGCTTGGTGAGCAGATTACCCCCTATTTTCTGGCGGGTGCCGCCTGCATCCTGATAGGAATGTATGTGGCTGATAAGAAAACGAAAGGGGAGCAGTAATATATTGAACTTCGCAAGTCTCAGTAATGAATAAATAAAAAAGGGTGTGATATGCCCCGATTTTCAGCAGCCCCAGAATACGAATTCCGTTAAAAGGACTAACTCGCTCTAAATTGGACTTTGATTGAAAATCAAGAAGTTGGGCGTTTGCCTATATTATATAGGTAACAATATGGAAACGAGCGGACTTCTGCTCGTTTCTGTATTTTGCAATATGCAAAGAACGCCTTCAAATATATATGCAAAGATAAATCTAATTTTCCAAAAAACACCTTTTTTTACTTTGTTTTTATGATTATTTATGAAACGGGCAATATTGCGAAATACTCAATTATTTGCATGTTTCGTAAACATTTTGAGGCTATTGTTCCTTTTTCTGAAATTATTTTCGTACTTTTGCAAGTGTATTTACCTATTTTATATATATAGTATGGCAAAGAAAGATGTAAACAGATTGAAGATAATGTTAGCAGTAACCAAGCACTCAAACAAGTGGTTGGCAGAAATGTTGGGTAAAGACCAAGCAACCATTTCTAAATGGTGCACCAACACTTGCCAACCAGACTTGGAAACCTTAATACGGATTTCTGATTTGCTGAAAGTGGATGTAAACGATTTGTTGAACAAAGAATGTATCAAAGAATGATGGACGATATATTGAAACAGATAAACGCTGGCGAGGTATCGGGGGTGCAGTTCAAGGAACGCATTCTCGACAAATATGATATTGCCTGTGAGTTAGTGGCGTTCAGTAATTCACATGGTGGCAAATTGGTAGTTGGTATAAAGGATAAGACCGGAGAAACCAATGCCTTGTCGTATTCTGAGGTACAAGAAACAACCAACTTGTTGAGTGACATTGCTTCAGAAAACGTAGTGCCATCCATTCTGATAAAGATAGATACTGTTGAGGTCGAGGATGGCAACTTGGTTGTTGCTACTGTGAAGGAAGGACTCAACAAGCCTTATCATGACAACAAGGGAATCGTATGGGTGAAGAATGGTGCCGACAAGCGTAAAGTGTTCGATAATGCTGAACTTGCAGAAATGATGACCGACTGCGGTAGTTTTGCACCAGACGAGGCTGGTGTTAGGGATGCAACTGTCAACGACCTTGATGCAACGACCATCAAGCAGTTTCTTGGCAACCGTTTTGAGAGAGTGTTGGAGAAGAAAGGCTTGACAGGTGACGCTTTTAATGAAGCATCACTTGATATGATATGCTCTGCCATAGCTAAGGGACATGACTGTGAGAAGATACTTCGCAATCTGCGATTTATCCGTCCCGATGGTACACTGACCGTTGCTGCCATGCTTCTGTTTGGCAAATACACCCAGCGCTGGATGCCAATGATGACAGCCAAGTGTATCTGTTTTGCTGGCAACAGTGTTGGCAGCAAGGTGTTCCGTGACAAGGTGAATGATGCAGATATGGAGGGGAATCTGCTTCATCAATATGACACTATCATGGATTTCTTCACTCGTAATCTGCATAATGTGCAGGTGGGAGATGAATTCAACAGCATGGGAAAGTTGGAAATACCTTACACAAGCTTGGTTGAGTTCACGGTAAACAGCCTTGTACATCGCTCGTTGAACATGAAAGCCCCTGTTCGCATTTTCATTTTCGACAATCGTGTTGAGATTCACAGTCCTGGTGCATTGCCTAACGGACTCACTATTGATGACATCAAGGCAGGAACTTCCATGCCTCGCAATATGTTCCTTTTTAACAATGCTATATACTTGCTGCCATACACTGGTGTAGGTAGCGGCATCACTCGTGCTCTGGATGAAGACATCAATGTCACATTTATGAATAATAACAAGGCACAGGAATTTGTCATCACAGTTTGGAGAGGAGAAAGTAACCAAGTTGAGGAAAAAAGTAACGAAGTCGAGGGAAAAAGTAACCAAGTCGAACAAAAAAGTAACGAAGTCGAGGGGAAAAGTAACCAAGTCGAAGGGAAAAGTAACCAAGTCCAAGACTCTGACACTAAAAAAGTGTCATTGTCTAATAAGCAAAGGGATATAGTCAATTTCTGTTCAGTTCCTCGAACTACCGCAGAGATCATGGAACGCCTTGGTTTATCCAATCAAACCAAGAACCGAGAGCGTTACATTACATCCCTTGTTGCAGCAGGATATTTGCAGATGACTAATCCAGATAATCCTACAGCAAGTAATCAAAAATACAAGAAAGTAAACAAAAGATAAGAAGCGTATGGATTCATTATTTCTACTTCAGTTTGCATGCTTCATATTCATGCTCATCAATGCCTTCATCGTAGCACTCTCTCATCTGCATGTCAGATGGGAGAACAAGCGGTATGAGCGTTCTCGATGGATGATCGTTGCTGCCCTGATAGGACTGGCGATACAATATGTGCTGCAGATGACTTTCGGGTTCCGTGCTATGCACGATAATCTGGGGGCGGTCATCAACATCCTCCTCTATACCCCCTGCTTCTCGCTCATCTCTATAGGAATCTACAACATAGAAACCACCCGTGCTAACCTCAGAAAGATGATACTGATGTGCAGTGGTATTTATGCTGCCATCATTGTGGTCTTTTGCGTGGGTATCAATCTCCATCATAGCCTGTATATCAGAGAGGGGCTTTATCTGATGCTGACTCTGTTTTGCGTAAGTGTTTTCTATTGCATATACATGATTATTCAGGAGATGATTAGGCGTAAAAATATGTTGGAGACAATGGCTGCAACGGATTTGTTGCCTTACGTAAGATATTCGCGTGCCAGTGTAATCATTCTATGGCTCGCAGTTCTCGCTATGCCAGTTGCCATCTTTTCTACTACCTTATTATATATAGTAGGTCCAGCCGTATTGCTTGCCTTGCTGTTCTTCAATCTTACGTTTATCGCTCTCGGCAGCAGTTATATCCCTACCGAAGAACTCTTGGATAAAGAAGTGGAAAACGATGCCTTGGTGGGAACAAAATATAGGTATGGGGGGGGCACTTTCTGCCAAACAGCAGACCTCTGCTGATAGCAGAACAGAATCTTTACAACCACTTTCCGATGAGCGCAGAGATTTCATCCAGAAAAGTCTTGATACATGGTGTGCGAATTTAGGATATAAGGACAGTACTGTGAATATGCTTACCCTCTCTCGCACACTTTGTATCTCCAAGGATGAGTTATCTGTATTCTTCGACCAGTATCTGAAAACTACATTCAGAATATGGCTTGGTGATATACGTTTCAATGCGGCAAAGAAGATGATGTTGGAATATCCAGATTATAGCAACGACATCGTTTCTGCCGAATGCGGCTTCTCTGCCCGTACCTATCTGTACCGCATTTTCAAGTCAAAGGAAGGTTGTACGCCTACCGAATGGCGAGAAGAACAAGTTGCAAATGCAGCACCAGATGAAAAAAAACAGGATTAACCATTTTTCAATAAATATCAGAAAAACGCATAATAAAAGGGAATAAATCGTTAAAATGGGTGTCTACTTCGTAGGAAGTAGACACCTAAAACATAGGAAGTAGACACATTGACAGGGGAATGCGCCACCTTTTTTACAAGAAAAACACTATCTTTGTGCCATGAAAGAAATAATAGAAACTATGCCAAGAATAGAATTAGCCCTGATCATCATCGGGGTGTTTGTACTCATATTAGGTATTATCTTGGGATATGCCATGATACATGAGTACAGGATATATCTTGATGATCACTATAAGGCTCGCTATAGCTTTCGTGACTTCATCAAGAGGGAACGCTTTTATATATATTTGTTCTTTGCATCCATATTTATCTTCCTAACAAACCTCTTGTATTTTCTGGAGTGAGTTTCGGATAGAATGGATGAATTAGCTTTATGGTGGATACTTGTCCTGTAATTGGAGATAGATCTTTATTTTTACGGTAAAAAAAAAGGAATGATATGACAAATTATTTGACAACAAAAAATCGGTTGCTGGTTGCAATACTTGCATTTATTCTTCCATTTTCTTTTGCGAGAGCAGAAGTAAAAGAAGATGGAAAGACTATTTCGCAAGGCTGGTACGTCGGTATTGAGGGTGGAATGCCTTTCGGTTTCTCTACTTTCTCAAGTTTCGGACATGACAAGACGCACCTCGGTTGGGCTGCTGGCTTATATGGTGGCTATCGTTTCAACTCCATATTCTCGGCAGAGTTATCTGCCAAGTATGGAGAAATGAACTTGTCTGCACAAGACTGTTGCGTAGAACGTAACTATTGGTTGGGCAGCGATGGCGTGCTTTACAAGGCAGGTGTCTTAGGCATGGACAGTTGGGAATATGCCAATCTGAAAAGCCATGTCAGGATGGGCAGATACGGAGCAAGAGTGAACGTTCATCTCCTTGGGCTGTTCCATAAGACAGCTAACAGCCGATGGGATTTGGCTGTTTCACCTCATATATATGCAGTAACGACCAAAGCTGACATCCATACTATAGCCGATGATGCCAAGGTGATGAAAGGTTCTACCAACTGGCATTTGGGTTATGGTGCAGACTTGCTGGTTGGTTATCAACTGACCTCATGCCTGAAATTGGGCATCTATTCCGGTTTGACTCGTCTTACTGGCGAACGTATGGACG
>OHWB01000250.1_pt1 | contig 18771 bp, 16 predicted proteins | sample 1579591 | NCBI WGS metagenome assembly OHWB01 (sample SAMEA3882503, study PRJEB24775) | human gut metagenome | biome: human-associated habitat; feature: intestine environment; material: feces | place: Netherlands | collected 2009/2010 | reverse complement strand
GATACTTCTGTAAGGGGTAAAAAGTGGCAAATGGCACTATTTCAAGTGGGCTCAAATATCAAAACAATATGAGAAAAACAATCGCAATCTTGATGTTGTCACTCACGGCAGTGACGATGTCCGCGCAGAAAAAACCGGTGAAGTACACTTTCACCGAGGCGTCCGACCTTACTATGGTCGGAAAACTTATGACCGACACTCCTAACCCTTACCACAGGGTGGACACCGTTAAGTTCAAGGGGTTCACGGCCGGAGAGAACAAGCAGGTCAGGATGTCGGCCGGTCTTTCCGTGGCGTTCAGGACGGATTCCAAGACCATAACGGTCAAGACCAAATACCTTGACAGAGGCTTTCCGGTCAACACCGGAGGACTCGCCGCAAGAGGCTATGACCTTTACATAAAGAAAGACGGGAAATGGCTCTGGGCAGCCTCGAAGGTGACATCTGACCAGAAACCGGATGACAATGTCGTGCTTATCGGCAATCTGGACGGTTCCATGCACGAGTGTCTGATGTACCTGCCTATCCTGAGCGAGGAGAAATCCATCCAGATCGGAGTCAACGAAGGAGCCACGATCGAGGCCATCGAGAATCCTTTCCGCCACAGGATCGGAATATTCGGTTCCAGCTTCACGCACGGAATCAGCACTTCCAGAGCCGGGATGTCCTACCCTGACCAGCTTTCGAGGATGACCGGTCTCCAGTTCCTCAGCCTCGGATGCAGCGGCAACTGCAAGCTCCAATCCTATTTTGCAGATGTGCTCTGCGCCGCCGATGTGGACGCTTTCGTGTTCGACTCGTTCTCGAATCCGACACCGGAGCAGATCGAGGAGAGATTATTCCCGTTCATCGAGAAGGTTCAGGCAGCCCATCCAGGAGTCCCGATGATCTTCCAGAAGACAATCTACAGGGAAAGCCGCAATTTCAACACGGGCAGCGACAAGAGCGAAGGACGCAGAATGGAAGTTGTTGACAGCCTTATGAATATAGCGGTGAAGAAATATGCTGATGTCTATTTCGTAACCGCGACCTGCGCGACGGCTCCGAACCACGAGACCTCTGTGGACGGAATACACCCTTCGGATTACGGCTACACACTCTGGGCCGAGTCCATCAGGAAGCCTATCGTCAAGATTCTGCGCAAGTACGGAATCAGGTGATTTCATTGGTTGCTGAGCCTGTCGAAGCAACTCTTCCCGCCACTTCGACAAGCTCGGTGACCGGAGTGACAAGCTCGGTGACCGGAGTAACAAGCTCGGTGACCGGAGTAACAAGCTCAGTGCTCGGAAAGAGTAATATTGAAATTAACATAGAATGGCAAATCTGAAGTCATTGGCCAAGGACACGGCGATCTACGGCCTCAGCAGCATCATCGGGAGGTTCCTCAACTACCTCCTCGTCCCGCTTTACACCCACGTCATCGCTTCGTCAAGCGGTGGCTACGGTGTCGTGACGAACCTGTACGCCTACACGGCCCTGCTGCTTGTCATACTGACCTACGGGATGGAGACGACATTCTTCAGATTCTCCAACAAAGAGGGAGAGGATCCGGACAAGGTATATTCAACGATCCTTACTTCGGTGCTGACGACCTCGGTGCTGTTCGCGGGGTTGGTCGTGCTTTTCATCAGGCCGATTTCCTCGGCCCTTGGCTACGCTGACCATCCGTCCTACGTCTGGGCGATGGCCGCCACGGTGGCGATCGACGCTTTCCAATGCATCCCGTTCGCATACCTGAGGCACAAGAAGCGCCCTCTTAAATTCGCCGCGCTGAAACTACTCTTCATCGGATTGAACATATTCATGAATCTCGCTTACTTCGTGATTCTGCCGAAGTTGGGTTTGAATCCGTTCGGAATCTACGATGACGGACTTAACGTGGGTTATGTGTTCTACATCAATCTGTTCTGCACGGCGTTAATCACCCTTTTCTTCTGGAGGGAGCTGTGCGGATTCAAGTTCGGATTCGACGGCGGGCTACTGAAAAGGATGCTCGGCTACAGCTGGCCGATTCTGGTTCTAGGAATCGCCGGAATCCTCAACCAGAGCGGCTCACAGATCATATTCCCGTTCATCTACGGAGAAGGCTCTTCCGTACCGCTTGGCATCTACGGAGCCTGCGTCAAGATCGCGATGATAATGGCGATGATCACCCAGGCTTTCCGCTATGCCTACGAGCCGTTCGTGTTCGGCAGCGCGGCGGACAAGAACAGCAAGGAGATGTACGCCAAGGCGATGAAGTACTTCATCATATTCACCCTCCTCGCGTTCCTTTGCGTCATCGGGTACATGAATATCCTGAAGTTCATCATCGGCCGCAGCTATTGGGAGGGTCTCAGGGTCGTGCCTATCGTGATGGCAGCCGAGATCATGATGGGAATCTACTTCAACCTGTCGTTCTGGTACAAGCTTACAGACCAGACACTTTGGGGCGCGTTGTTCTCAGGGATCGGATGCCTCGTACTGTTCGGAGTGAATATCCTGTTCATTCCTAAGTTCAGCTATATGGCCTGCGCCTGGGCCGGATTCGCCGGCTACGGAGTAGCCATGATCCTGTCCTACATTGTCGGCCAGAAAAAATACCCGATCAAGTACCCCCTCAAGGACATCGTAATGTACGTTTGTCTGGCCGTGTTCCTGTTTGTATGTATGTCCGGCGCCAACGCCCACCTCGCCATCTGGCCCGCCATCGGAGTAAACACCGCCCTGATCCTCGCCTTCTGCGCCGTGATCATCAGACGCGACTTTCCCCTCTCCTCCCTGCCCGTTGTCGGGAAATATTTTAAGAAACGCTAATCCTTTACGGGATTATGAACATCAGGCCTGCGCTGGATCCATTATCAGGCAACACTTCCGGTCTTTTTTGATAAGGCTGGCTCAAAAGCCACAAGACTCGGAGCAAAGCGACCGAAGGGGGTTGGGGAATCCTTTCCCCATGCCCCTCAGGGGCTGTCACGGAGTGACTGGGGGTTGAAATGCATGAGGGGGGGGGCTGACCTTTTGGGTCAGCCTCAACGTATTCTCCTCTTTTCGTCTCTAAAGGGTGCAGCCAGACTACAGGATAGGGGCGAGGATGGCCGGATTCGACGACGCGAAGCACATGCCCCGGGTGCAGCCAGACTACAGGATAGGGGCGAGGATGGCTTTACGATAACAGAAGGTCTGGTAGAGGGAGCGGAAGATGACGTGGGCGTAGTAGGCGGCGAAGAGGAGGTGGGCGGCGGCTGTTCCTTTTGGCCTTAAGAGGAACATTCCCAGAAGCCAGACGGCGAAGAAGGCGAAGACGCAGCCGATGTTGGAGTCACGCATCGCCTTGGTGGCGGTGGCTCCGGTGTAGATGCCGTCCCAGGTGAAGGCGGGGCAACTTACCAAAGGGAAGAGGACGAGCCACGGCATAAAGGTGCGGGTGGCCTCAACAACAATGCCGTCGGATGTCAGAAGACGGACCATCGACATTCCGAAGACGGCATAGATGAAAACGAATATGATTCCGATTCCCATACTCCAACCAAATGTGTAGTCCACGGTCCGCCGGACCATCTGAGGCCAACGGACACCGACAAACTTTCCGGTGAGTGCCTCGCCGGCGAAAGCGAAACCGTCTGTGAAATAGGAGAATACCAAAAGAAGCTTCAGCATGATCGCACAGGAGGCCAACAACACGTCTCCGAAACGGGCGGAGATGGCGGTGAATGCCAGATAGACGATTATCAGGCAGACCGAGCGGATGAAAAGGTCTCGGTTGACGGAGAAGAATCTCCGGACTTTGTCGCCACTGAAAGCGGCCTTGAGATTCAGCACCGAGACACCTCCTGTTATATTCCTGAATTTAATAGCGACACGGCCCCCGGCGAAGAGGAGTCCTGAATATTGCGCCACGACTGTTCCCAAGGCTATTCCTTTGAAGCCAAGGCCATTAAAGGCTGTTCCTGGGATTCCGAAGGTCAGAAGGATGCTGAACAGGATGTTGCCACCGTTGACGATGAGATCGGTCAGCATCGAGCTGAATGTGTCCTGCATTCCGATGAACCAGCCACGGAACGCCATCAGGCTGAGAGTGGCGGGTGCGGCCCAGATGCGGATGTAGAAATATTCAAGAGCCAGGGAACGGACTTCTTCAGAGCAGCCTACGAAAAGGAAAATCAGTTTCTGGAAGGGCCATTGGATCAGGAGCAGGGCGAAGGCTATGATGAACGCAAGTCCGACTCCCCTCGTAAGGTTACCGACGCAATCGTCCCAATCCTGCCGTCCGAAAGCCTGCGCGGTCATCCCGCCTGTACCGGCGCGCAGGAATCCGAAGTTCCAGTAAAGCAGGTCGAACATCAGGGAGCCTACTGAGATTCCGCCGATCAAAGCCGCAGCGGATGTGTCCAGATGACCGGCGACGGCAATGTCCACCATCCCGACCAGCGGCACGGTCAGGTTGGCGAGTATGCTCGGCAACGCCAGGCGCAGCATTTCCTTGTTCATCGCATCCATACGACAAAGGTAGTCATAAAGTGGAAATATTACGACAGCAAGCCCCGAATACTTTTCAAAAGGACGAATTTCATTGTTTATTGGTTGAAAGAATTTACTTTTGTGTGGTTTGTCGACAGAAGACAATGCGTGGTTTGCTGGCAGAAGACAATGCGTGGTTTGTCGACAGAAGACAATGTGTGGTTTGCTGGCAGAAGACAATGCGTGGTTTGTCAACAGAAGACAATGCGTGGTTTGCTGGCAGAAAACAAGTTGCCGCAGATCTGATTTCTGAGAACTGATCGCCATGCGCAACTTTTCTACGCCTGGCAGAGTCAAGAATGAGTTTTGCCTTTGCGCCCGGTTGCCGGATACAGACAGGTTATTTTTTGAAGGTTTGTTAGTAGTACATAATATGAATTTGAAAAGTAAAACCGTGCTTATCACCGGAGGCGCATCCGGAATAGGCAAGATCATGGGACGCATCTGCCTGGAAAAAGAGGTGGCGAACCTGGTGATTTGGGATGTCAATCCTGACAACATCAAAAAGACGGAAATCGAGCTTTGCGGAATGCCGTACAAGAAACAAAGCGATGCGGATCAAGGTCTGGATTCGAAGAACAGAATCCATTCCTATCAGGTGAACTGTGCGGACGCGGATGCCGTAGCCCGAACATATTCAAAAGTGGTGGATGAAGTCGGGCAGGCGGACGTTCTGATCAACTGCGCCGGAATTGTCAGAGGCAACAACACGTTCGACAAGCAGACGGTAAAGGACATCGACCTTACGATGGACGTTAACGCCACGGCCCCGATGTTGGTTGCGCTTCAGGCTCTCCCTGACATGATCAAAAGGGACAGCGGATGCATCTGCAACATCGCCTCCGCGGCTGGGATGCTCGGTGTTCCTAAAATGTCAGTTTACTGCGCCAGCAAATGGGCGGTGATCGGCTGGACGGAATCCATGAGGATAGAGCTGAAGCTTGCCAAGAGCAAGGTCAAAGTTCTGTCCGTGGCTCCGTACTTCATCAACACCGGGATGTTCGATGGCGTGCAATCAAAGATATTCCCTATTCTGAAGCCGGAGAAAGTCGCGGCGAAGGTCATCAGGGCCATCGAGAAAGGCAAAAACTTCAAGGGAATCCCGTTCCCGTACCACTTCATCAGGTTCTGGCAAGGAATATTGCCGATCGCGGTCTTCGACTTCATATTCGGAAAATGCTTCGGGGTTTACAGCGTGATGGATCACTTCACGGGAAGAAAGAATATTCAAGGATCCGAGAAAAAGGAAGGGAATATCAAGAGTAATTCACTACCTTTGAGGAAGAATATTCAGAAAGCGTCATAATGGTGGAAAATACTTCGGTTGAAAGAATAAAGGAAATAAGGGGACGGCAGGAGCGCTTCTTCAGGAGTGGGGTGACCCTTGACGTGAAATGGCGGTTGGAGCGGCTCAAGGCGTTCGAGGCTGCTGTGCGCAAATGGGAGAAGCCGCTATGCGAAGCGCTGTGGACGGATCTGCACAAATCCTACGAGGAGGCTTACCTGACAGAGGTCAGCATACTTCTGGGAGAGATACGCAGCCATATTCATAACATACGGAAATGGAGCCGGCCGCAGAGAAAGCCGACACCGCTGAAGATGTTCCCGTCCTCAAGCAGGATCATAAGCGAGCCACTGGGGACCGCGCTGATCATCTCGCCATGGAACTACCCGGTGCAGCTGCTTCTCACGCCGCTTGTGGGAGCCATCTCATCCGGCTGCACGGCGGTTCTGAAGCCGTCACCATACGTCCCGAACGTCTCCAAAGTCACCCGGCAGATGATCGAGGACACCTTCAGTGATGAATATGTCGCCGTCGTCCAGGGCAACCGCGAGGTCAACACTGCCCTGCTGGAGGAACGCTGGGACCTCATATTCTTCACCGGAAGCCCGGCGCTTGGAAGGCTCGTGATGGGAGCGGCGGCGAAGAATCTTACACCGGTCATTCTGGAACTCGGAGGTAAGAGTCCGTGCATCGTGGACAAGGACGCCGACATCAAGGTGGCGGCGAAGCGCATAGCTTGGGGCAAGAGCCTCAACGCCGGGCAGACGTGCATCGCGCCGGACTATCTTATGATACACGAAGAGATCAAAGATGAGTTCCTTAAAGAACTGGAAATCAGCTTCAAGGAACTGCTGGGAGCCGATGCAAGCACGACCAGGCATTTCGTCCGGATTGTCAACGACAAAGCGTTCGACAGGCTGGAGGGCTATCTTAAAGACGGACGGATCGCTTTCGGAGGGCACACGGATCGTGACGACAGGTATTTCGAGCCGACGGTGCTGGACGGAGTCTCGCCGGACGCTCCGGTGATGCGCGAGGAGATCTTCGGTCCGATCTTCCCCGTGCAGACATTCAAGGATATCGATGAGGTGATCTCATTCGTCACGTCAAGGGAAAAGCCTCTGGCTCTGTACTATTTCGGAAGCCGCGGAGATTACGTCCTGCGTCACACGTCCTCAGGCGGAGCCTGCATAAACGACACGATAATGCACATCGCCAACGAGAACATTCCGTTCGGCGGAGTCGGCAACTCCGGACTCGGCAGTTATCACCACAAACGTAGCTTCGACGCATTCACTCACTATCGTGCGGTCGTCACAACTCCGACCTGGCTGGACCTGCCATTCCGATATATGCCTTACAAGTTCTTCAAGGCTGTGAAACGGCTTTTATAAGGAATAAATATTCAAATAGCCCTATAAATACTGAATATAATCGATTAAATAATAAAATAATGCGGAAAGAACGAAATAATATTCCTATCTTCACGATAGAAATATAAACGTACCTAACAAATTATTTTATGACCAACTACAAGAAAAGCCTGCTCACGGCATTGCTGTGTGCGGCAAGCGTCACTTTCGCGGGATGCGACAAGGACAACGGATCTGAAAAACCCGTTTATGTGCCAGAGGAAATTTCAACGGCAGCGGTGAATCTCTCTGAAAACGGAACCGCCAACTGCTACATTGTCAAGCCAGGAAGCGTCGCCTCGTTCGATGTGGCGCACAAAGGAAACTCCGCGACGGAACTGACAGGCTCGGCGGCCTCTGTAAAACTCGTATGGCAGGACGCCAAGGGACTTGTGAAATCCCTTTTCCTCAATCCTGAGACCAAGACAGCCTATGCCGAGATCGCCGAAAGCAAAGGCAACGCCCTCGTAGCGGTCTGCGATGAAGCCGGAACCATCCTGTGGAGCTGGCACCTTTGGATCTGCGACTATGATCCTGAGAAGACTCTCTTCACCACCGAAGCAAACGCTTCCGGAACACAGTGGACATTCATGGACAGGAATATTGGAGCCACCGACATGAACAGAGGCTCGTTCGACAACTTCGGGATGCTTTACCAATGGGGCCGCAAGGATCCGTTCCCTGGAGCCAATGCTTTCACTATTATCAATGACGACTACAGCTATGTGGAAGACGGTGAGAAAACACTTTACGACATCGACGGCAAGGCCATATCCAAGATAAAGGATCTCGCTGAATTCCACGGAACCATCGAGAAGTCGATTCAGCAGCCGGCCACCTTCTTTGCCATGACCTACAAAACCAACGGCAATGTCGATGAGAGCGGCAATCCTGAATATGATTGTGACTACATCACCAAAGACTGGGTTGATGCCTCTGACGATGATTACTGGGGAGGTGTCTCCATGAAAAAGACAATCTACGGCCCGTGCCCTGTCGGCTACAAGGTTCCGGTCAGCGACGCAGACGGCAACACCCCGTACGCTTGGATGAAGTTCACGGAAATGACGTGGGATCCAACGAACCACGGAGCGATTGACAAAGACCAGTGGTTGGTTCCCTTGCACAGGCACCAGAGTGTATGCATCGGGTGGTCTTGACTACCCAGAGGCCAATCCATACGCCGGGGTCTGGTTCGGAACCGCTTCCGTCAAGTCAGCGACTTCCACAAGTCAGGTAGTTTACGGACAGTATATGGCAATCATGAAGAGCAAGAGAACCTTCAAAGTGAATAAGGACGCGCGCTCGCAAGGCCTCAGCGTGCGCTGCGTAAAGGAATAAACATTATTTAGAAGCTGTTTTGAATTGCTTGAAATGTTCTTTGAGGTGAGCAGCAGGAGAAGAGTTTGCTCTTAACCTTCAAACAAACAATTCAAAACAGCTTCTTAGTAATCCTAAAAAAAATAACTTGGAAAACCAACAGGGATTGGGATATCTTTGTAACCTGAGGTTGGCTCAGTTCAAAACTGGCTGAGCCAACAGATTTTTTAAGGTTGAGCCCACTTGAAATAGTCGTGTTTTGAAAAACTTGTGCCTCGAAGATACTTCTGTAAGGGGTAAAAAGTGGCAAATGGCACTTTTTCAAGTGGGCTCATATATTGCAAATTTAAAGTAATGCAGGTTATTTTTTTACATTTCACTTATTAGATTTAGTAACATGAAAAAAAATAAGTTGCCTCAGATTAAGAGAATATTTCCCGACTTTGACAGCCTAAGAATTCTGTTTTCTTACACTCTGATAATCAATATATTGTAAAAAAAAGCACTGATTTTTCAGGGTGAATCGCATCACCTTTTTGTGTCTTTGAAAAAAGCTTCGTACATAGGTGCAAACAAGTAGGGTGAATCATTGCCAAAGTCAGGAAGAGAAGATTTTCGAGGACAGATCTTTTTCGAAGAAGGAGTGTGCCGGTGGCACATGACTGAAGAAAAAAAGAGAGAGACCGTAAAGATTCCTTAAGATGATGCAGGTTATTTTTTGAAGGTTACGAAAGTGATGCAGGTTATTTTTTACATTTTACTTGACACGACACTTGTTAGGACGGTCACTTCGACAAGTTCTGCGACCGATGAAAAAAGAGCAGTGACCGAAGGGGAAAACTCAACGAACGTGAGCGGTTGGTCGCTGAGACAGTCGAAGCGACCGTCCGCAAGTGACGACACAACATCAAAAACTGCCATCACAACCAATTCAAATCCAAGAGATTCGCGAAATCATCAATGATGTAGTCCGCACCGGAGACTTGAAGTTCCTCACGGGAGGAATTGCCGTAGGTGACTCCGCAGGTCTTGGCACCGGCGCCACGGCCCATCAGGATGTCGAAAGGCATGTCACCGACAACAAGGGTTCTTGACGCGCTGAATCCCAACTTTCTCAAAGTAAGGAGAACAGGCTCTGGATCCGGCTTTGCCTTCGTCACGTCATCCGCCCCCAGCACGAGCGAGATTTCCTTGTCAAAACCAAAAGTCCTGACAAAATCCAGCAGCGAATGATTGGAGCGGGACGAGGCGATAGTCAGCACGAATCCCCTATCCCGAAGAGCCCTCAAAGTCTCCGGCACATCGGGGAAAACCTTCGGAGCAAGCAACCTCTTGTTTTCTTCGAATATGTCTCTGTAGGCCTCCGCACACCCCAGAGCCTGCGTCTCGGTCAGAGACGGGAACAAAACCCGGAAACTTTCGGCCAAAGGCAGACCGATTGTGGCCGCACAGGCACATTCATCAGCCACAGGAAGACATAGCTTCTCCATCGTCATCTGAAGAGTCCTGACGATGGTTTTTCTGGTATCGCAAAGGGTACCGTCAAAGTCCAGAATTATAAGTCCGTTGTTCATATCGCGGCAAAATTAACTCAAATTGTCAAGATTTCAAGACCTCGGCACAGAAATGGCAACTATGCCGATGTCCGGTGCACTGACGCATCGGACAAATAGTGTACCAACGTGTTAATATTCAAGAATATGAAAAAGACTTTAATTTGCGCTGTCTGTGTCATGGCCGCTACCATGACATTTAACGCTCCGATTTCTTCCGCCTCTGGCCGCGATGCTTCTGAACCCGCCTCCTCCATCTTCATAGCCTGTTCCGGCAGATGTCCTGAGGAGTCACCAGCCGATGTTCCGAACGATGACATGAACTCGAAAGCCGACAACATAATCGGTGACTACCTCGTTGACCACAAGGGAGAAAAGAGCAAGGTAAAGGTCTTCAAGAATGCCGATGGCTCCTACACCGCACAGGTTTTCTGGGTACAGAACCGCACGGAGAAAGACGGATCTGTCCGCAAGGACTCCAAGAATCCTGACAAGTCACTGCGGAACGTGGACTGCGACAAGATCGTGATCTTCAAAGGCCTCAAGTACGACACTTCCTCCAAATCATGGACAGGTACGACAATCTACGATCCCGTCCGCGGAATAAACGCCTCACTCAAGGCCTCGTTCAAAGACTCAAAAACCCTCTCCCTCAAGGGCTCCAAGATGGGCTTCTCCGAAACCGTCTTCTGGACGCGGCTATAAGAGAGATGGATGCTTTTAGATTTCCTGCCGCCTGCGACGCCAGTTGAGCATCGGAAGCAGGAACGAGATGACGGCGGCTCCGAGCCAGAACCAGCTTACGTAGGTGAAATCGTGTTTCGTCACGGTCTCACCTATTTTATTCACAGCCTCCACTGTGTTATTGTCAAGAAGAAGACCTGTGACCACGTTCTGCAAGCCCGCGGCGGCGTAGGATGCCACTCCGACTATGCCGAGGGCGGCTCCGGAGGCCTTCCTCGGAACAAGGTCAATGGCCATCAGACCGCCAAGGAAACTGATCAGGACACCGATGGCGATTCCAAACAGAACCATGGAAAGAATCAGCGTGAAGTGGCTTCCGCCTCCGAACAGGAACAGATAGAGGGATATGGTCTCAAGGACACCGGCGGTGAAGGCGGGATATTTCCTGTCACCTTTGAACACCTTGTCGGACAGCCAGCCGGAGAAGACCGTTCCCAACACTCCGAAGATCGGATTGATGCCGATGATCGCGGCGGCGGCTTTGAGGTCATATTCATAAGTCTCCTGAAGAAAGATCGTGCCCCACTCGTTGATGGCGTAGCGGCTCATATACATAAAGGCGCTGGAAAGAGCAAGAATCCACACTCCGGAATTGCGGAGAACGGCTTTCTGGATCTTTCTGGTCTCGGCGGCCCTGGCCTCGGCGGACTCAGCAGACTCCTGCGCGGCCGGCTTCTTTGTCTCCTCGCCGGAAAGTTCCTCGATGGACGGAAGCCCCTTGCTCTCAGGCGTGTCGTGAAGCCAGAACAGAATCAGAAGCACTCCCAGAAGCCCGGCGCAAGCCGCTCCGAAGAAGCCCCACTTCCAACCAAAGGCGGCCACAATGGAACCTACGAATATGAATGAGAGTCCCTCGCCGATGTTATGCGAGGCACTGAAAAATCCATAATACGTGCCACGTATCCTCAACGGGAACCACCTTGAAAGTGTGACAATGGAAGGCGGAGAACCCATGGACTGCGCCCAACCGTTGATGCCCCACATTATGGCGAACACTATGAATATTATGGAACTGCTGATGCCCGCGCTGACCGCTGTTGCGCCAAGCACTCCCATAATCAGGTTGGCGGCAGCCGACAGCGCCAGACCGGTGGCCATAAACCTTTTGACGTTCGATCCGTCGGCCAGAAATCCGTTGACGAGTTTGCCCACGGCATAGGTCCAGTAAAGGCAGGCGCCGATGATACCAAGCTGCGTGGCGTTGAGCAGACCGGCGTCGATCAGCGGCTGTTTCATCACGCCCATCGACATACGGCACACATAGTAAAGAGCGTAACCGAATGTGATTGCGATGAAGGACTGGAAACGGGATCGTTTCCAAACCTTGTCAGTGTTCTCCGGAGCCACCTTTGCTGCGGACGGAGAACTTATCCTGAAAAAATCGAGAAATGAAGCCATTATCTGTGAATATCATGACGGCTTCCTAATCGTGCAGTCCTTTACTGCGAAGGTACGTGAGCAGCTGTTCAGGACGGTCGGTCTGGATGAGGGACGCACCGTAGCCGATCACCTGGTCGTAGATGAGGGCAGGGTCACCGCAGTCAAGAGCCTTGTCATCGTCAAGATAGCCGCAGAGACTTCCCCAGATGGTGTTGATCCAGAGTTTTGATCCTGAGTTGATAATCTTCTTGAAGCAGTCCTCAACCTCAGGAGTCATCTTCCTCCAGCAGACCTCATAGGCGAGAGGAACCGTGCCGGTCTCCATATATTCATTGAAGAGTTTCTTTCCAGCCTCTTTCTGAATGTCGATGATCGGCATATACATCATATTGCGCTCGTGGGCGGCCACCTTCCCGGCCACCTCGGCGACAGGCTTCTTGCCCTTGATCAGGATCTGGTCGGTGACTCCGAGTTCCTCGGTGAGGGCGAGAACCAAGTCGTAATATTCATAACCCTGATCCACGTTCACGCAGATGCGGTCCTTGCAGCACTCCAGCGCCTCGCGGAGGGTGCAGATGTGCAGGGAGTCGGTGGCAACGCCGTGCGCGCGCCTGAGACGGAACTTCTTGAGTTCATCCAAGGTGTAGTCGCTCACAAGACCCTTTCCGGTGGTGCAGCGGTCTATTGTCCTGTCGTGAGAGAGCACGAGAACGCTGTCCTTGGTGAGCTTGAGGTCGAGTTCCATAATGTCAGCGCCCATCCTGATGATGGACTCGATGGCAGGGATGGAGTTCTCCGGATAGTTGCGCCAATCGCCTCTGTGGCAGGCAACTACCACATACTTTGAGTCCGGGTCGTGCATCTGTGCGACGATCATCTCCGCCCGGTTAGGGTACTTGGTCACATCAACCACATTCTTTTTTGCCGTCCCGCAGGAGCAAAGGCACACAGCGGCTGCGATCAGGTATAAAATTCTTGCTTTCATATATTCATTAATTTTTAAAATCATGTCGGTCAATGTCTAAAGAAGCTTCCTTAGTTCAGCGAGGGTGCAGGAGATGTGGTACTTGGACTGTCTTGGGACTTATCATCAGCGCGTCGGCTATATCTTGGTAAGTCTTGTGTTCGTAGCGGCTCATTATTTGCCGACGCCTTACAGTACCTGTCTCGCAGACCTTTGCGCTTGATGAAGTTCAGCACGGCGTTATGCGCGCCATACTGAACAGGTAGGACTTGAGCGAATCCACCCACGGAGGCTCTCACGGGAGTCTCAGATCTTAAGAGACAGATCATGAGTCTCGTCCTCCGCCCCCCCCCAGCTGGTTCTGAAGCATGCTGTAGCGAAGTCACGCACCCGCCCTGCATACGGGATGTAGAGGATGCCAAGAGCCTTGACATCCCCTGACGCTATCCGCTCAAGTAGCTGCCTGTACTCATTAAGCATTTCACCAGACAAACTTACATAAAAATCGTCGATCTTTACACCTGTCCAATAAGAAAGAAACAGTTTTTTAGAGGAATTATTACGATTTCTTACCACCTTCTGACACTCACCTTGTACATGTCGATGTCCACATAGGCTAAAGCGCAAGGGTTTCCGGACTCTATGTCCAACATAAACACCCGTGGCAGTTAAACACCTGATAATCCACACAATAAAAAGACATCCCAGTGCAGTTTCAAGCACCGGGATACCATATTAAGAGATTCTTCTACAGCACGTTAAGTGCCACGGCTATTTTCTCAGGCCAGAGTTGAGAAACTCGATGAAGCCTTCGACGGACAGGTTGTAGCCACGGACAGGGACAAGCTGGTTGCCGTCAGCGTCAAGAAGAGCGTAGTTCGGCTGCGCATTAACACCGAAACGGGCACGTGCTATGTATGAATTGACACGGCCGATCTGCTTCAAGGTCTTGCCTTCCGGAGTGGTAAGCCAGTCTTTTTCTTCGAGTTTGGTCTTGTCATCCACATAGAGAGCCACGAGAACATATTCATTTCTAAGAATATTCAGGACCCTCGGATCACTCCAGACGCGCTGCTCCATCTCGCGGCAGTTGACGCAGCCGTGGCCGGTAATGTCCACGAAGACAGGTTTGCCCTGGGCTTTGGCTGCGGTGAGGCCTTCCTCAAGGGTGAAGTAGCCAGTCAGGCCGAGGGGCATCTTGAGGTCGTACTTCTGGCCGTAGATGGAGGCTCCTGTCGCCGAACCTGTCAAGGCGCCGTTTTCTCCGACACTGGTCACTTCAGCAGGCTCAGTGACCGAGCCGTGCATCATTCCGGTCGCCGAGCCTGTTGAAGCGACCGATGCGGACGGTGAATCCGCATAATTGTAAACCACGAAATCCTGTGTCTCCATCGGCGGAAGGTAGCCGGACAACGCCTTCAGCGGAGCACCCCACATCCCCGGAATCATGTACACCACGAACGTGAACACGGCAATCGCAAGGCCAAGCCTCGGCACGGAGACATGCTCCACCGGATCGTCATTCTTGAAGCGCAGCTTGCCCAGTAGGTAGAATCCAAGCAGGGAGAACGTGACAATCCATATTCCCAGATAGACCTCCCGGTCGAGCAGTCCCCAGTGGTAGGTCTGGTCGGCGACGCTGAGGAACTTGAAGCCCAAGGCCACCTCAATGAACCCGAGCACAACCTTGACGCTGTTGAGCCATGAGCCGGATTTGCCTTTCATCTTCTTCAGCAGCGACGGGAACATCGCCAGGACAGTGAACGGCAAGGCGAACGCCACGGAGAACGCCAGCATCGTGACCATCGGTGTCCAGAACTCGCCCTGCGTGGACTTGATCAGCACAGTACCCACAATCGGGCCTGTGCAGGAGAATGACACCAGCACAAGGGTCAGAGCCATGAAGAATATGCCGCCGAGTCCTTTGCCGCCGGACTTCGCGTCACTCTTGTTGGCAAGGCTGGACGGAAGCTCGATCTCGAACGCCCCGAAGAAAGACGCCGCGAAAAGCATGAACACGACGAAGAATATGAGGTTCGGCAGCCAATGAGTGGCAAGCCAGTTGAATATGTCGGCGGTGACCGCGTTGCCTCCAATGAGCCAGGTCAGGCCGATGATGACACTGATCGGGACAGTATAGAGAAGCACGATGAACAAGCCGTAGATGAAAGCCTTGAAACGTCCCTCGGCCGCAGTTGTGGACTGCTTCATGAAGAACGACACCGTCATCGGCACCATCGGGAACACGCACGGTGTCATCAGCATGGCGAATCCCCAGAGGATCGCCTCGATGATGAGTGCCCAGAGTGAGCCCACGCTCTTGCTTTCATCACTTGAGACTGTAAGTGATGAAGAAACTTCATCTGTTTTAGATTCAATGGTAACGTCATCCGAGACAGCAGAGTCATCATCAGGAGAAAGCTGTGCTGATGATTCATTCGACGCGGCACTCTGTGTAGCCCCAGCCACAGCGAGCGGCATGGAAAACTCCCAAGACTCCGGAGCAGCGCAGAACCGGTCATTACACCCGCTCCAAGAGACCTCACCTGTGACAGTGGCCTCGTTTCCAGTCAATTTAACCCTCTGGGTAAGGGTAACGAAATCAAAAAACACCTTTTCTCCCTGAAAATCGGACGGCTTTGTAACCTGATTCAGTCCTCCTTCCAATGAATATCCTTCCGAGGGGGTAAACTCGATGACAATGGGGTTATACTCATGGTCAATCGTGTAGATGTGCCATCCATCCTCGATGCTGGCTTTGAATGTCAGCTCGAAAACGTCGCCGGAAACAGCCTTGCTTGAGACTGACCATTTGGCGGTAGCCTCCGGGGCCTGTGCGAAAGAGGCCACACTCCCGAGCAGGAGTGTAGCCACCAACGCCATAGCTTTCTTGAAAGTATGTGTCATAGCGTCAAAACATTTGCCGTTATAAATTTCTCGTAAACCATTGACTTATTTTGCATAAGCCACAGAACGGGTCTCCCTGATCACAGTGATCTTGACCTGTCCAGGGTATGTCATCTCCTCCTGGATCTTCTGGGCGATGTCAGCGGAGAGCCTTCCGGCCTGGTCGTCGCTGACCTCCTCGGCTCCGACGATCACGCGCAGTTCGCGTCCTGCCTGGATGGCATAGCTCTTGGTAACGCCTGGATAGGCGGCGGCAAGATCCTCCATCCCCTTGAGCCTCTTGATGTAGGACTCGATGACCTCACGGCGGGCTCCAGGACGGGCTCCGGAAATGGCATCACCGATCATCACGATCGGAGAGATGATCGATGTCATCTCGATCTCCTCATGGTGTGCTCCGATGGCGTTGCAGATCTCCGGTTTCTCCTTGTACTGCTCGGCCAGCTTCATGCCAAGCAAAGCGTGTGGAAGCTCCGGCTCCTCCTCGGAAACCTTACCGATGTCGTGCAGGAGACCGGCCCTCTTGGCGATCTTTGGATTAAGACCCAACTCCGCGGCCATGATGGCGCAGATGTTGGCCACCTCACGGGAGTGCTGAAGCAGGTTCTGACCGTAGGATGAACGGTATTTCATTCGGCCAATCATCTTCACGAGCTCAATGTTCAGTCCATGGATGCCAAGGTCGATGCAGGTTCTCTTACCGGTCTCAAGAATCTCGTCCTCAAGCTGCTTCTGAACCTTGGCGACGACCTCCTCGATGCGGGCCGGATGAATACGGCCATCCACTACGAGTTGGTGCAATGCCAATCTGGCCACCTCCCTGCGGACAGGATCGAATGCTGAAAGCAGAATAGCGTCCGGAGTGTCGTCAACCACGATCTCGACTCCTGTGGCGGCCTCAAGGGCACGGATGTTACGTCCCTCACGCCCGATGATGCGTCCCTTGATCTCATCGTTATCAATCGGGAATGTTGTGACCGCATTCTCAATCGCCGTCTCGGTCGCCGTTCTCTGGATTGTGTTGATCACTATCCTCTTGGCCTCCTTGGAAGCGTTCAGACGAGCCTCGTCCATCGTGTCGTTGATGTAAGCCTGAGCCTCAGTCCTGGCCTCAGCCTTCATGTTCTCCATAAGGATGTTCTTGGCGTCCTGCGCGCTCATCCCGGCGATTGTCTCAAGCTGCTTGTTCGCCTGGGCGCTGAGCCTTTCATATTCCTCGGTCTTTCTCGCCAAAGCCTCCTGCTGCGCCTGGAAGCCTGACTTCGCGTTGTCGGCGTCGCGCATCTTCTTCTGAAGCTCAGAATTCTGCTGGTTCAGAGAGTTCTCCTTCTGTTTGATGCGGTTCTCGGCATCCTTGAGCTGGCTGTTCTTCTCGTTGACGTACTGCTCATGCTCGCTCTTGAGCTGAAGGAACTTCTCCCTGGCCTGATGGATCTTGTCTTTCTTGATTCCCTCGGCCTCAATCTCGGCCTTGGCGATGATCTCGTTCTTCTGTCCCTTCAGAACCATCCTCTGAATGATTATGTAAGCCACCAGCGCGATTACAGCGCCGATCAGGACTCCTATAAAAAATAACAACATAATATCAATAATGTTAAAGTGTTCAATCTCTCTCCAATGGCCTGTCTGCGACAAAACCAACTCCTTCCGACTTTCCGGGCATCAAAAAAACGACCGGCAGTCCCCTCTTCCGGAAACAGACCGATCATTGAATATAAAAAAGCCGTTAGTCACTTGTCAGAAATCTTAATGAATAAGATTTGAGATCCGCACCGGTTCAGAAATCCATCGTCACGCCAAAGGCGCAATCCCCGAAGGTAACCTTGGTCCGTCATGGCCGGCTCGAGCAAACTCGGTTCCGCAGAACTTGTTGATTTGAGCACGTGGGACTAACGGCCGTCTTTTTCAATATTCTTAATGTAGGACTCAACATCCTCCTGAAGATTTTTCGCCTCCGCGTCAGCGTCAGCAAGTCTCTTCTGGTAGGCCAACCTGCCGACCGCCTCGTTCAGAGCGACAAAGGAAAGCTTGTCGGAAAGGGTCTTGTTCGGGTACTTAGCGTCGTAAGCCGTCAACTTCTGATTGATGGCCTCCGCGGCGAGCCTCATCATCCTCTCCATCTCGGGAGAGGAAGCGACGAGTGGATACTCATTACCCGCGATCTTTATCTTGATGTTTTGTCCCATTCCTAATTCTCAAGCAAAGAGATGCACTTGTCAATCTCCTTGATCAGTCTCTCAATCTTTTCCTTGGCCGCGGAGCCGTCTCCGGCCACCCCGAACGCTTCGGACAGATGAAGGTTGTCAACCTGTTGTTCCAAATCCTCAATCCGTTTCCTGCAGGACTCATTGTCAGCCTCGCTGCGCCGAAGTTCCTCCTGAAGCCTTTCCCGTTCAGACTTCTCGGACTCGTACAGCGCAATCAACTTTTCGATATCTGTCTTTATACCTTCAAGCATATCATCAAGGCCAAATTCTCCTGCCCAAATGCAAAATTAGCAAAATATCTTCATTTGCACAAGAACTTCAACTGACATCACCTATTAAATTCCAAGGAAAATTCATTCTCCCGCTTATCGCGCGCCATAGCGGCCTCATCACGCACGTCGTCATTCCCCAAGCCACGCCTCGTGCGCAAGAACCGCCAACACACTCACGAAGCATCCCCCAAAGCATCGCCTCGTGCGCAAGAACCGCCAACACACTC
>OHWB01000242.1_pt1 | contig 19063 bp, 18 predicted proteins | sample 1579591 | NCBI WGS metagenome assembly OHWB01 (sample SAMEA3882503, study PRJEB24775) | human gut metagenome | biome: human-associated habitat; feature: intestine environment; material: feces | place: Netherlands | collected 2009/2010 | reverse complement strand
TTCGCATGTGCTCGACAGCTTACGCTGTTCCCAAGCGGGGGTGCGGTATTCTTGTGAAAGATGTGCAGTCGCTCGTGGAGCCGCGCATTTTGCCGGCACCGCAATGAGGAGGGATAGATGAACAAGCAGCAGCTCGCTTCGAAAATCTGGGAGTCCGCCAATAAGATGCGTTCCAAGATTGAGGCGAACGAATACAAGGATTACATTCTTGGCTTCATCTTCTACAAATTCCTTTCAGAAAACGAGCTGATGCGCTTGAAGGACACCGATTTCACCGAGGATGACCTGCTGCTGCTTACGGAGGATAATCCGGACATTGTGGAAGGCGTACAGGATGAGTGCGGCTACTTCATCTCCTATGACAACCTGTTCTCCACATGGGTCAAAAAGGGCAACGATTTCGAGATTTCCAACGTGCGTGATGCGCTTTCGGCGTTCTCCCGCAACATCAATCCAGCGCGTAAGAGAGTGTTCGACGGTATTTTCGACACCCTGCAGACCGGACTTTCCAAGCTTGGCACCGATGCGAGGAGCCAGTCCAAGGCCGCACGAGACCTGATTTATCTCATTAAGGACATTCCGATGGATAGCCGTCAGGATTATGACGTGCTCGGATTCATTTACGAATATCTCATCAGCAATTTTGCCGCCAATGCGGGCAAGAAGGCCGGTGAATTCTACACACCGTCCGAGGTCTCCCAGCTGATGAGCGAAATCGTCGCATGGCATTTGCAGGGGCGCGAGCAGATCAAGATCTACGATCCAACATCCGGTTCCGGCTCTTTGCTGATTCATATTGGCCAGTCTGTGGCTCGGCGCAATGGCAATCCGAATTCCATCATGTATTACGCGCAGGAACTCAAGGAGAACACCTACAACCTGACGCGTATGAATCTGGTGATGCGCGGTATTCTTCCCGACAACATCGTCGCCCGCAACGGCGACACCTTGGAAGACGACTGGCCGTGGTTCGACACGTTGGAAAACAAGGAGGAAACATACAATCCGTTGTTCGTGGATGCGGTGGTTTCCAACCCTCCCTACTCGCAGAATTGGGATCCTACTGACAAGGAGATCGATCCACGCTTCAGCTATGGCATAGCACCGAAGTCCAAGGCGGATTATGCGTTCCTGCTCCATGACTTGTACCATCTGCGTGCCGATGGCATCATGACCATCGTTCTGCCTCACGGTGTGCTGTTCCGTGGTGGCGAGGAAGGCCAGATTCGTAAGAATCTGATTGAAAACCACCATATTCAGGCGATTATCGGCCTTCCGGCGAATATTTTCTTCGGTACGGGCATCCCCACCATCGTGATGGTGTTGCGCAAGAAACGTGACGACGACAGGGTGCTCATCGTTGACGCGTCGAAACATTTCATCAAGGACGGCAAGAACAACAAGCTACAGGCTTCTGACATCAAACGCATTGTCGACGTGGTGTCGAACAACCGTACAGTGCCCAAATTCAGCCGTTTGGTGTCCATTGACGAGATTCGCGCCAATGATTACAACCTCAACATTCCCCGGTATGTTGATTCGTCTGAGAATGCGGAGACATGGGATGTGTACGCTTCGATGTTCGGAGGCGTTCCGAAGAGCGAAGTCGAGCAGCTTGGGGAATATTGGAACGCCTGGCCGAGTCTGAAGGCTGAGCTGTTCCGCGATAATGGTGCCTGCTATGCCTGCGATCACGATGATATCGCCACTGTGGTGCGCAATAATGCCGACGTACAGGCGTTCATTGCCTCGTATGGACAAGCCATTTCCGACCTGCCTGCTGACCTACGCTCCCGTTTGGTGGAGCATCCCGAACAGGTGGATGCGCTCGGGCAGGAAACGGCCATTGGCGAGGAACTGGATGCGATGATCGCCAATACCGCGCTGATCGACCCGTATGACGCCTATCAGAAGCTTGATGATGCGTGGAACGGTATCTCCATTGATTTGGAAGTGCTGGGTTCCGAAGGCTTCGATGCGGTAAGAGCCGTGGACCCGAACATGGTCATCAAGAAAAAAGGCGGCAAGGATGTGGAAGTGCAGGATGGCTGGATTGGCCGCGTTCTGCCCTTCGACCTGGTTCAGCGCGAGCTGCTGCACGATGATTTGACTGCGATCGAGGCGGACGAACGCCGTGTACAGGACATTGATTCCGAGATTGAAACCATTTTGGAAGGTTTCGATGAGGATGACAAGCAGAATAGCGATGCGATCAATCAGGACGGTGACGCTTTCGTTGCCGCCGAACTGAAGAAAGCGGTCAAGGCGATCGGCAAGAATCCGGCTTCTGATTTTGAGCGGGGCTTGGTGCAGGCCCAAAAGCTGTTCGATGAGTCAAAGAAACTGAAGTCCGGTATCAAAACCAAGCGAAATGCGTTGGAGGAGAAGACCTGCGATGCGATCAAGGCGTTGGGCGATGACGAAGCCAGAAGGTTGCTGGAAGCCAAGTGGATTACACCATTGCAGAAGCAGCTGGAGGCATTGCCGAATGCTGTGATCGACGAGTTCATCGGCAAAGTGAACGCGTTGAAGAACAAGTATGCCACCACATATGCCGATGTATGCGGCCAAATCGATGAAGCGGAGAAGGAATTGGCTGGAATGCTGGGCGATTTGACCGGCAATGCTCGCGATATGGCGGGTTTGGAAGAGCTCAAAGCACTGCTCGGGGGTGAATGATATGGCCGAACAGCATGAAAAAGCGTTGGTTCCGCAGATTCGTTTCACTGGTTTCACTGACCCTTGGGAACAGCGTAAGCTGGGGGAACTAACCGAAAGCTATTCAGGAGGTACGCCCGCTGCTGGAGAATCTGAGTTTTACGGTGGGTCTATTCCTTTTATCAGGTCTGCTGAAATTGCAGCTGAATCGACTGAACTCTTTCTTACGGAAAAAGGATATGAATCATCCTCTGCGAGAATGGTCAAACCCGGCGATGTGCTGTATGCATTGTACGGAGCGACAAGTGGCGAGGTGGCTGTATCGAGGCAAAAAGGTGCCATCAACCAAGCTATTCTCGCCATACTCCCTCGCGACGATTGTGATGCAAGATACATCACTGCTTGGCTGAGGAAGCAAAAAGGTTACATTGTCACAACCTATTTGCAAGGTGGTCAAGGGAATCTATCGGGGGTGATAGTTAAGAACCTTGAAGTATTCATCCCGTCCTTACCTGAGCAACAAAAAATCGGCTTTATGCTGAGTCACCTTGACTCGCTCATCACCCTTCATCAGCGTAAGTATGACAAGCTTTGCGTGCTGAAAAAATCCATGCTCGACAAAATGTTCCCTAAAGGGGGTTCGCTGTATCCGGAGATTCGTTTCGCCGGTTTCACTGACCCTTGGGAACAGCGTAAGCTGTCGAGCACATGCGAACAGCTATCGAGAACCATTAATCCGTTGGAAACACCGAATGAAGAATTTACGGAATACAGTATGCCGGCTTTTGATAACAATGAAACGGCTGAAACCGTTATTGGTAATTCGATGAATAGTCTAAGAAAGATTGTTGACCGTCCTTGTTTACTTGTAAACAAATTGAATGTGAGGAAAAAAAGGATTTGGCATGTTCCTCGCCCTGAAGCAAATGCTGTTTGCTCTTCTGAATTTGTGCCATTTTCTTCTCATTCTTCTGATTTGAGTTTTATTAAGATATCGTTACTGTCAGAGCGAATCACTGCCTACCTTGAGAGTTGCTCTTCAGGATCATCAAACAGTCAAAAAAGAGTAACCCCTGAGATTATTATGTCATCTGAGATAATAGCCCCATCGCTTGCAGAGCAGCGCCGAATCGGCGCGTTCTTCGACCGTCTGGACTCGCTCATCACCCTTCATCAGCGTAAGTATGATGGCTGCGCCAATCCCCTATTTTTAGAAAGGCGCATCTCATGCAGGAAACCATCACATCAGAATCGCTGTTCTGCGACTACTACGCCCAGTGGGTGAGAACGTACAAGGAAGGCGCCATCAGAGACGTGACCATGGGCAAATATCGACTTACGCAATCCTGGCTCGGCAAGCTCATCCCTGAACTCAGACTCACCGATATGGATCGAACCGCATACCAGCAGCTCATCAACGGATATGCACAGCATCATGAGCGCCAAACCACCATGGATTTTCACCATCAGATCAAAGGCGCCATTCTCGATGCCGTTGACGAAGGACTCATACCCCGTGATCCAACGCGCAAAGTCATCATCAAAGGCAAGCAGCCACGCATTAAGAAAATGAAGTATCTCAACCAATTCGAGCTGCATGCCATGCTCGCGGACCTTGATCTTGGGGCCGAGGCAAGCTGGGATTGGCTTATCCTCCTTATCGCGAAAACCGGACTCCGATTCTCTGAGGCGCTTGGGCTCACACCCGATGACTTTGATTTCGCACACCAGACGCTTTCCGTCAACAAAACTTGGGATTATAAAAACGGCGGCGGTTTCGTACCCACGAAAAACGAATCGTCCGTGCGTAAAGTGCAACTCGACTGGCAACTCATCATGCAAATGTCTGGATTACTCAAGGATCTTCCGCATGATAAACCTATTTTCGTGCACGGCAAGGTCTACAACTCAACAGCCAACGACGTGCTTGCAAAACATTGCAGAAACGTGGACGTGCCAGTTATTTCCGTCCATGGTCTACGCCATACACACGCATCGCTGCTGCTGTTCGCCGGCGTATCGATCGCCAGCGTGTCACGCCGTCTAGGCCATGCCAGCATGACTACAACTCAGGAAACCTATCTGCACGTCATTCGCGAGCTGGAAAACAAGGATGTAGATATCGTCATGCGGGCACTATCGACACTTATCTAATGGGGGTTCCTACTCTTTTCAGATATTCGAAATAATCGAGCCACTCGAAGCGGCATATACCGTTTTTCACCATCTTCAGTAAAAGCGCCAAACACCGTTGCCAGACTCAATTCCGTAGGTGGTTTTGTGGTTCCGTAGGTGGTTGGTTCTGGTATTGGTGTCTGAGAATGGCTTAATTTAAGCCGTTTCTCAAACGCCTTTCCTCCGGCAACCACCTACGGAAGCGAAAAACCACCTACGGAACACCCGCTTGGGAACAAACCCGCCGCAAGTCACCAGGCCAAGACGAATCTCGGCACACGAGGAACCGGAAATTGTCGTTCCGGAGCGCAGCCGCACGGTCACACGCCACACTCCGGAACCAAAGGCTTTTAGAAATAGGTGCTACAGCCAAGCTTGACGGCGAGGACGATGCCAGTGAGCACGGCGGCGGCGCGCATGATGTTCTCGGGGATATGGCGTGTGACCGGAGGGGCGATGGAACTGCCGATGATGCAGCCCAGGCACATGGCGATGGCGAACGGCCAGTAGACGGAGCCACGGCAGATGAACATGATCGCGGCGGAGATGTTCGCGCCGAAGCCGACCACGGTTTTCAGCGCGTTGATCTGGTGGAACGGGCCGATTTTGCCCAAGTCGAGGATGGCCAGGGCGAGCGTGCCGGCGGCGGCGCCGAAATAGCCGGAATACACGCCGACGAAACTCACGCCCGCCCACAGCCACCATGGATCGTTGCGCAATGTGCCGTCCGCCGTTTTGCTGGCGATTCGTGCGGCCCGCTCACCTTGATGCGATTGCGGCAGCGCCTGCGCCACGGCGTCGCGCGCGGCAGCTTTCTTACGTGGGTTGAGCGCGATGATAAGCGCGCTGAACAGGATGAGCGGCGGCACGGCGAATTCGAAGACCTTCGCCGGCAGTTCGAGCAGCAGCAGGCCGCCGATGATGCCGCCGACCAGGCCGATGCAGGCGTAGACGGCCACGCGTCTGCCTTGGCCTTTGAGCTCCTTGCGGGCGGAGAGCAGGCCGCCAATGCCGGTGCCGCACACGCCCACCGTGTTCGTGGTGTTGGACAGCACGGGCGGAATGCCGAACGCCAGCAGCGCAGGATAGGAGATCAGCGAGGACGCGCCTACCGCGTATCCGACGAATCCCGCGCCGATTCCGGCGACAAGCACCAGCAGCAATGTGGTGATGGACACTCCTGCGATCATGACCGCTTCCCCTTCGTAAAACTCCTACGTAGTCCTCCTATAAGTAACGGGAGCCAAGCTTAACGGCTCGGCTCCCGCATATCACGCGTTTGCCCAGAACGTGGCCGGGCAAACGTCATATCAGTGGTTGCGCTTGGCGATCAGCGACTCGGTCCAGTAGGCGGCGAGCGGAATCAGCGCCCACTGCAGCGCGAGACCGGGCAGGCCGGCGGCCAGGTCGCTCGTCCATGTGGCGGCGATGGCCTTGCTGGAACCGAACGCGAACACGGCGATCGCGGTGGCTGCGGTCAGCACCACACGTCCGGCGAGCTGTGCGATGACCACCTTCGCCAGGCTCGGCAGCTTGATGCCGCGCAGCAGACCGGCCACCAGGCCGTATGCGCACAGTTCGACCATCATGAGCGGCAGCATCGCCAGCATCGGCATGCCGGACAGCAGGAAGCTCACGAGCGGAGCGGCGGCGCCGGCGATCGCGCCGACGGCGGGGCCCGCGATCAGGCCGACGAAGATGATCGGCAGATGCATCGGCAGGAACGCGACGCCCAACATGGTGCCCTGTCCGGAGACGGCGCCGATGACGTGGAACAGTTGCGGCAGCACGACCGCTGCGACGATGGCGAGCAGGGTGGCTGCTGTCTTGGTGCCGAGACTCAGTTTCGGCAGGTCGGTGCGGCGCAGGGCGGCCGCGGGCATGGTTGCGGAATCAGACATTTGTTTTCTCCTTAATGTTTCCTTCTCTTCGGATATGCGTATACGTCATACCGGCTCGACGACCGACCCACCGTCCGGCAGCGCGGTGTCGACCAGCAAATCGGCGACGGCTTGGATATTGGTCGCTTCGAAATAGCGGTTTTCCAGCGGAATCCACTCGTCGACGAATCGTTGCAACATGCGTGGATTGCGTCGTTCGAGCCGACGCAACTGTTCGGCAGGATCGACCGCAAGACAGATCATGCAATCGTAATACCCCCGCAAGGCGGGGTGCATGCTGTAGCTGCCTTCCACAATGGTCAGCTGGGCCGGTTCGACGGCGTACGCGACGGCGAAATCGCCTGTATGGCAATCCCATGGCCGGTATTGCGCGGCTTGTCCGGCGGCGAGCGGTGCCAACACTTCCGTTTCGAACCGTTCACGGTCCACGTTGCCGCCGGGTTCGGCGAAACGTTCCGGTGTGCGCTGTTCGGGACGGAGGAAGAAATCGTCCATGTGCAGCACGTTGCCGCCGAAACGCCTGTTGAGCATCGCGGCAAACGTGGTTTTGCCAGACGTGCATGGCCCGTCGATTGCGACGAACACACAATCGCGTTCGGCAAGCAACGTTTCGATACGTGCGATTGCGATGCTGGCTTCCGTAGGCTTCGCGGGTTTCGTGACCATTGCGTTCGCCGTCAGTCGAGTACGGTCAGACGGTACGCGCGCGAACCGATGCCAAGTTCCTCGGCGTATTCGAGGATGTGTTCGCCGTGGAGCGAGGCGATGCGTTCGGTGACGGACGCTCCGTCAGGGGCGGTGTGGATGAGGTCGACGCATGCCTGGTCGAGTGCCACCGGGTCGAGCGAGGACAGCACGCCGATGTCATGCATGTCCGGTTCCGTCGGGGAGGGCAGGCAGTCGCAATCCACCGACAGGCGGTTCATGACGTTCAGATACATCATCTTGCCATGCATGTGGCTGATCACGGCCTCATCGGCTTCGGCCATCGATTCGAGGAATGCATCCTGAGGAGTTTCCACCCACTTGTCCTTGGTGACGCCGGCGGAATGGATCCAGCGTTTGCCGTTCGACGAGGCTATGCCGATGGACACGTTCTTGAGCGCGCCGCCGAAGCCTCCCATCGGATGGCCTTTGAAATGCGACAGCACGAAAATGGAATCGTAGTCGTCGATATGCTTGCCGACGATGTCGTAGGCGATGTGGCGGTGCTTGGCCACCGGGATCTCGATTTCGCCGCCCATGTCCATGATCTGGATTGGCGCAAGATCGGCGTATCCGTGCTTTTTGAACGTGGCAATGCTTTTTTCGGGGGTTTCACGATTGCCGTCGTATGCGGTAGAGCATTCCACGAGCGTGCCGCCGATCTCCTGCACGAGGTCCTTGACGAGCGAAGGATTGAGATTATTGGATTTTTCCGATTCGCCGGAATGGACTTTGATGGCCGTTTTGCCTTCCGGCTTGCGTCCGAGCGCATGGTAGGCGGCGACGAGGCTTTCCGGTGTGATGATCGGCGTGAAGAACACTTCCGGTGCGGACTGCGCGTCGGTGCGGTGTTCCAGTCCTTCCAGTCGCGAGGCTTCGAATTGCATCTTGACCCTCCTTGATTCTGCCTGTGTTTTTGGCTTGCATCTCCAGCGTACCAACTTAAACCCGACTTGAAGCAAACAGACCTCAAACCCGTTCGAGATATGTTGCAAAATATGGATTCCCGCGCGTGTCTCCCCATCCGGCCGGCTTGTCCGCATGAACCGGAACACTTGACGCTCGTGATTGATTTTTGCAAGAAATGGTGGACTCGCATAGCCACCAAGGAAATGGCGTTCATTGGCATCGTCACGTTGGCGGCCTCTCTGGTGGCTTCGTGGCTCAAGCAGTTTCCGGGATTCAGCCTGTTCGGCGCGTTGATCATCGCTCTGCTCATCGGCATGGTCGCGCAGTTCCCGATCCGCAAATGGTATTCGAGCCGTTCCGCCGAACATAAGGCCGGTGTGAAGGATGCGGCCGGGCTCATTTCGAACAAGCTGCTTCGCCTGGGCATCATCCTGCTTGGTTTCAAGCTCAATCTGACGGTGCTGTTCACGCAGGGTATCAAGTGTCTGCCGATCGCGGCAGTGGTGGTGACGCTCACCATCGTGGTGTGCTACAACATCGCACGCAAGCTTGGCGTCGATCCGCAGCTCGCCATTCTCGTGGCGGGCGGTACCGGCATCTGTGGCGCGGCAGCCGTCATGGGATTGTCCGGCTCCATCAAGGTGCCGCCGGAAAAAGAGGATGAGAAGGCCAACAATGAGGTGATGGCCGTGGCCATCATCGCCATCATGGGCACCATCTTCGCATTGCTGGAAATCGCCCTTGGGCCGTTGACGGGCCTGAGCAAGACGCAGTTGGGCATCACCGCTGGCGCGTCCCTGCACGAAATCGCCCATGCCGTGGCCGCCGGCGACGCGTTCGGCGCGGTGGACATCGCCACCATCATGAAGCTTTCCCGCGTGCTGATGCTGGTGTTCGCGGCCATCATCATCGCCATCTGGTGGGACAGAAACCATTCCGAAATGCCGGCCGACGGCAAACGCAAAGTGTCGTTCCCGTGGTTCATGCTCGGTTTCATCGGCGCTTCCATCATCGGCACGTTCGTGCCGTTCATCGACGCCATCGCACCGAATCTGGTGGACTTCGCCTACATCGTGCTCGGCATGGCCATGGCGGCGCTCGGCACCAATGTGAATTTCAGCGCCATCGCGAAGAAGGGACAGAAGGCGTTCCTGGCGAGCTTCCTCACGTCCGTGCTGCTCATGTGCTTCGCGGCGGGAATCGCGGCGCTGTTCTTCTAATCGCCTTCCGTTGTGCCACGCTGTCGTTTTGCGGAGGGCAGTTGGATTTCGGACAGCAGAATCGCACCGAAAATCAGCGCGAAACCGCATAACGACGGCACGGTCAGCGTTTCGCCGGTGAAAATCACGGATACCAGCATGGCGAAGATGCATTCCGTGCTTAAGATCACGGACGCCTCGGAAGTGGGCAGATTCTGTATGGCGATGGTTTGAAACACTTGGGCGATCACCGTGGAGACGACCACCAGGTAGGCGATGCACAGCACGATGTCCCACCGCGCCCAAGCCATGGACGGTCCGCCTTCGGTAAGCACCGCGCCAGCACCGAACAGCAGGGCGCACCACACGAATTCGGCAAGCATCAGCGCGATCGCGTCGAAATCCTTGCCAATGAAACCAACCAAAACCAGATTCAACGCGAAGAAAAACGCGCCGATGATAGTCATGGCGTCACCGAAGCTCATATGCATGAGTTCCGCGCCACCGCCGCCGCTCAGCGACACCAGACCAATGCCGAACGCGCAGACGAACGCGGCCACCAGATGCTGCCAGCTGGGGCGTTTGCGCGTGAACGCCCACACCACGAACGGCACCATCACGCAATAGGTGTCGGTGAAGAAGCTGTTGCGTCCGGGAGACGTGGTTTCAAGTCCTTTGAGCTGGAAGATGAATCCCAGCCAGTAAGTCAACGCGAGTATCAGACCGGGAACGATATAGCGGCGCAGGCGAATCCTGCGAAGACGTGGGAAAAACACGATGGCCATAAGCAGTACCGCCGAAGCCATGCGGAAGAACATCATCCACTGTGTCGGCATGTTCTCCTGCACATGCTTGAGCATGGTGTAGCCGGACCCCCATACCGCCGCGTTGACCAGCATCATCACGCGGGCGACCGGCTTCGATACGCTAATGCCTTCCGATGATTCCTGCCCCGCGTCTGCCATCCGTCCCCCCTTACACGCTTCCACACATCCGACGTCGTATTCACGTCATGCTTTCCGAAGGAAACTTTAGACGTGGCTGCGGAAGCAACACGCGGGAGCATGCTACTGCGCTTTGGCCGCCTGGCTGTTCACCCAGTTGTCAGCCATGTCAATGGCTTCGTCAAGCGTGACCTTGGCCGCCTTGTAATACTTGGAATCCTTGATGTTGCTGCTTTCGACGAGCTTCTGTCCGGAGTCCGCGGCCTTGGACAGCGCGGACAGCAGTTTGCGCCCGGTCAGGGTCAGGGAATCGTCCTTGCTGAGTTTGTCGACCAGTTTGTCTGCCTTGTCGATCGACTGTTGCAGTTCCTTTTTGGATTCATCCAACGATTTCGTGTCGGAGGTGCCGTTCGAAGAAGTGCTGTTCGAAGAGGCTCCGTTCGATTGCCCGGATGGGTTATTGGACGATTGTCCGGCTGCCGCGCCATCCGAATCGGCCTTCGGATCCTGCAACGCGGTTTCGGCGTTTTTCTCTTGGATGCTTTTCAGACTGGCGTTCAGGGAATCGGTGGCGCTGTCCAACGTTTTGGCTACGAGATTGAGCTGCGTGATGGTGGCTTCCGCCTTGCAGCCTTCCGTATCGACTGTGTTCTCGGCGCTGGTGGCCGCGTCCGCGAACGCGTCGATGATGTCGTTCACGCCGAGCGCGCCTCGAATCAGCTTCTGCAGTTCGCTGCCGTTTTCGGAAGTGTCGAGCACGGCTTTGCGGGCCGAGCTGAATTCCGCGAGCGATTGCCGGCATGTGGCCAATGCTTCCTGCTGCTTGTTGCGGTAAACGCACACGCCGGCACCGCATGCCACGATGAGGGCCACGACCACGGCAAGGACGATCGGCCATGCCTTGCGGGGGCTGGAAGGCTGTTCAGTGGTCTGGTACTGATAATCCATACGTGTCACCCCTTGCGAACCGATAGCTGTCATCGTTCTTCGTCTTGTTAACCTTGCCTATTGTACGGGCTTGAAGATGGGAATATCCTGAATGGGCATCCTGCGCACACCAATGACGCAGGATCGGGCTGGCATATCGTCTCTCCGCAGGCGTGCCGCATGTCCATCACGGCCAGCAGCCCCCGTTTGTCCGCTCGTTCGACAGCCATGTCCACGAAATCGACCGGCAGATGCCGTTTGTCGGCGATTTGCCGCACCGTCAATCCTGCGGCGATGTCGCCGGCGATGCGTGCGACGATACCGTTCCGGCCGTCGCCGTATGTATCAGCCGTACGTGGCGTGCGCCGCCATCCGTGCGCGGAAGCGCCGGACCGTTCCATACCGCTCACCATATCAACCGCAATGTTTGGAAGGCGATGATGGCGATGACGTATGCCACGGCCAAGCTCAGCAGGACGGATCGCGCCGCGACTTTCGTGCCGAACTGCCGTCGCATTTCGGCGACCGTTGCAAGACATGGCGTGTAGGCGAGCGTGAACAGCAGGAAGGCGATGGCCGCCGCCTTGCCGTGGCCGTGCGATGACTGGTCGAACGAGGCGCGCAGCTTCTGTCCCAGCGTTCCCTCCCCGGCTTGTTGGGACGTCGCATCATCCGGTTCGTCCGCATGGTATGACTGCGACATCGAACCGACCACGACCTCTTTGGCCACGAATCCCGTGATCAGCGCGGCCGAGGCATGCCAGTCGTCGAAACCGGCCGGCGCGAACACGGGAGCGACCGCGTCGGCGAGCACGCCATACGCGGAATCATGCACGTCGTCGACATGAGCGAAACCGCCTGCGTTGGCGGTTACCGGAATGCCCTGCAGCAGCCACAGCGCCGTGATCATTGAAATGATGATCACGCTGGCTCCACGGATGAAGCCCCATAGACGCAGCAGCACCGAACGTGCCAGCTGCAACGCGCGCGGGCATTGGTATGCGGGAAGCGCCAGCATCAACGGTTCGGGTTCGAGGCCGCGGAACATGGTGTGGCGCAGCAGCACGCCGACCAGCAGGATGACCATGACCGAAGCCACGTACATGAGGAAGACCACGAGACCGGCGTATTTCGGGAAGAACGCGTGGGCGAGCACCAAAAACACCGATAGTCGCGCGGAACATGCCGCGAACGGCACCAGCATGCCGGTAAGCACCCGTTGCCGGGAATCGGATAGGGTTCGTGTGGCGGCCAAAGCCGGCAGATTGCAGCCGAAGCCGACGATGATCGGCAGGAATGCGCGACCGTCCAATCCCAAGGCGCGCATGGCACGGTCCATCACGAACGCGGCGCGGGCCATGTAGCCGGAATCCTCCAAGATTGACAGCAGCAGGAACATGATGCCCATCACCGGAATGAACGTCAGCACGGTGACCACGCCGTCAAGCAGACCGTCCACCAGCAGCGAACGCAGCCAGCCGCCGCTCACGGATGGTCCGAACAGGCCGAGCAGCAGGTCGAGTCCATCTGTGCACCATCCGCGGAAGGTCACGTCGATCCAATCCTGCATGGGGCTGGCGAGCGTGGTGGTGGCCTGGAACACCACGAACAGCACCGCAAGGAAGACGAGGACGCCAATCACGGGGTGCAGCAGCACGCGGTCGATGCGGTCGGACAAGGTGACGTGGTCGACCGCATGCATGTCGAGACCGCGCAATATGCCGGCGGTCCAGTCGAGTCGTGCGTCGGCCCGCGATTCGGCCCAGACGCTCAGGCCGTCGGCGGTTTTCATGTCGGCGTCGGCTGTCGCGGTTGGCAGTGCGGTCAGCCCGTGCGGAACGGGCGTTCCCTCGAAACTTGCGGCGATCGCGTCGGCCAAAGCCTTGCCGCCGTCTCCGGTACGTCCGTCAATCGCGACGACCGGCATGCCGTCCAGCAAATGGGACAGTCGTTCCGCATCGACGCCGCAGCCGTTGCGGACGGCGAGGTCGTTCATGGTGAGTGCCACGACGGTGGGCAGCCCGAGCTCCACCACCATCGACAGCAGGTACAGCGATCGGGACAGCGCGGTGGCGTCCAGCACCACGACGGCAAGGTCGGGAACGGGCATGCCCGACGCGCCGGTCAACGCGTCGACGGCAACCTGCTCGTCGGGACTCATCGGAGATAGCGAATAGGTTCCGGGAGTGTCCACAAACTGCCAATTCTGCGGATTTTTCGTCGTTTTCGAGCTTTTGTACCGGTATTGCCCGCAAGTGATGGACACCGTGGTGCCTGGCGCGTTCATCGTACGGGTCCTCGCGCCAAGCAGCGCGTTGAACATGGAAGATTTGCCAACGTTCGGATTGCCTACAAACACGACGCGTTTTACATTTTCGACGTTTCCCATATTGCCGGAGTCGCCGCCCATGCCGTCATTCGCGGGTCTGTTGACACGACAAACGCGATGCCGGCAACAGCCATTCTGCGAACGGCAGCAGTCGCCGCCCCTCAGGTTCCGTAGATTCAACATTCGCGCATATTCCCGTTCTCTTCGCGTTACGCAACGTCGTCTTGCGCATGTTCATCCCGCGCGAACCGTACCCGGACGGCACGCGCGGTGCCGCCGTCCACCGCGACACGTTCGTTTCCGAATGCGACGACCCTTCCGCCGAAAGCGCTCCGCTGCATGACCCGTAAACCCGCGCCCGGAGCCAATCCTATCTCACATAGGCGGAACCGGTGCCGGTCATCCAGGTCGATGCCGTCCACGACAACGCGCATGGCGCGCGGACAGTCGCGCAGCGTCATGATGGCGCCGCGCTCCCCCGCCCGACGCCGCACCGTGTCATCGAAGCGGCGAGCATGCGTATTATCCATGTTTTCACACATAGCAGGAAACGAAGCAAAGCACAAGAGTGTTTTTCACGGAACTGAACCGCACCCCAATTGTTGGACGTCGGTAAGTGGGATGCAGTCTGAGACCGCGATCTGGCACGCATCATCCAGACTTTGGTCGACGATCCCATTGAGCAACGCATTCGCGAACGGCGCGTCCAAGAGCAGGACGGCGAGGCCGTTGCCGACAATGCCCCGGTCAATACAGGCTGTGGCAACGCTGCCGACAATGCCACTGCCGAAAAACGCAAGCCCAGTGCCGCCACATTGGCGGCAATAACAGTACCGGCACAAGCGGCACCGACGCGGTTGCCGACAATCCGCTGGAGCTGGTGGAATCCGGTTGGTCTGTAAGCCAACAGGGGTACGTTAGCTACGCATTCGCCCTGCGCAACACCAGCACAACCCTGCAGGTACAGTATCCAGAAGTCGCCATCACCGGCGAACCAAAGACGGCTCCATCGTGTTCTCGCAGACGCAAACGCTGAATATGGCGTTCCCGAATCAGACTATATATAACGCCGGGCAAGCGGGTCAAGGTACTGCACCGGCCACCGTGGACTTCGTTGCGCTCAGTCCGAATGAGTACAACGTCACGGAAGCACAAGGCACTGCCACTTTCCCCATCAGCGGAATCTCCAAAGTGCGCAACAACGACGGCGGCACGACCTTCAATGGCGAAGTCCGCGCCGTGACCGATGGTTTCAAGCCTTCAGATGGACAGCAGATCAAGGTTTCCCTAGTGTTGCGGGATAAGCAAGGTGCCATCATCTATGGAGAAATGGCATTTGTGGATTGGCCGGACAATGGCCAATCCTGCCTTTCTCGATACTGGTGTACGATTTGCCGGACTACACGTCCTACGAGTCGTACGCACAAATTTGGTAGTTCGGCTTAATCGCCATCAGGCCGCGTTACGCGCCGCATCGACACTAGTGTTGCGCCGTGCCTGGCCGAATACACGGCCAGCCATCTTCTCATCGGTCTCGGTCTGGATGATGGTGCGCATCGGGCCCATGCAGATGGCCGAAGCCAAACCGTTCACCACATCAATCAGCAAATACGCCAGCAGCTTATGGACCACGCCAAGACCAACGACGGAGACGCCCACCAGAGTGATGCCGAAGGCGACCACGCGCATGTTGTTGCGGACGATGATGACGCCGAATCACCGATCATCCTTTGGGAACAACGCGTCGAAGGCATGTTCCATCACGGACTTACGGCGGATCACACCGACGAGCCTGCCATCACCATCCACCACCGGCAGTTTCTTGAACTGCTTCTTGGCGAGGATTCGGGCCACCTCTCCAACATGCTGGTCGGGCGTGGCGGCAACGACCTTACGCGTGGCGATGTCCATCACCTTCTTGCCGGAGAGCGCCTGCACCTTGGAGGCCACGGTTTCGTCGTCGAACACCACCATCGTCGAACCGGTGCCGGTGGGAACCGTACGGGATTCATAGGTGGCAATCGATTTCAGGATATCGCCGTCGCTGACGAAGCCGACGAGCCTGCAATCGCCGTTCACCACGGGAAGGCTGGAGACGTTGAGGCGGATGAACTCGCGCACCACATGCGTGATGTCATCGCTGTCCAGGCAGCTGTAGGGCTGATCGTCCATGATCCCGCCGATGGACTGTTCCTGGGCCTGCTTGAACAGGGAGGCAGCGGGGGCCACGTATGCGCCGGCGTAGTGATGCTCGGCGGGCTGGCCTTCAGTGGTTTCGGCCGCGACTTCGGCGGAGGCTTGCGCCTCGTAGGCCTTGGCGTTGCGTGCGGCCTTCTCCTTGGCACGGCTGGTGACGGTGAAGATGCAGATGATCAGGGCGACCAGCGAGATGGCGGCGCACAGCAGGTAGGAGAACGCGATGCCGCTGGCCGTGGCGGACTTCACACCCTGGGACATGTGCGAGGCGGTCACGGATGTTTCTGCGGTGACCAGAAGCGAGGTCGCAATGGCTGCCGCGATCTGGCGGCCGGTGTTGGCGATGGCGTTGCCATGGGCGATCATGTCGTTCGGCAAAGCGTTGACGCCCCAAGTGTTGATCGGCATGTTGGCGATAGCCTGACCGGATGCCTGCAATGCGCAGAACACGGCGACAAACAGCACTGATGTCCTGGTGTTGATGGTGCCGAGAAGACCAAGAGAGATGGTCATGAGCGCAAGGCCGCCGATGCCCACGCCGCGCGGGCCGAATTTGTCGAATGCGGCACCGGCGACCGGACTCAGGATGATGCCGACCGCCGCGGCGGGCAGCATGACCATGCCGGTGACGGTGGCGGATTGGCCGAGCACATTCTGGATGAAGATAGGCAACGTCACGTTGGTTGCGGCGACTGCGGCGTTGATCAGAGTGACCAGAATCGCGGAGTTGCGGAAGTTGCGGGTGGCAAGGGTGTCAACGCGCAACAATGGCTCATCGAGCTTGACTTGCTTGTATACGAATGCGACGAAGGCCACAAGACCAACGACGATTGAGGTAATGACGACCGGACTGGCCCATCCCATCGTGGAAGCGGACGAGAAGCCATAGAGCAGGCCACCGAACGCGATGGTCGAAAGGATCACGGACAGGATGTTGAGCTTTGGGTTCTTCAACTCGCCGACGTTCTTGAGCATCATCGTGCCTCCGACAAGGATGACCAGTGCCACAATTGCGATGCCAATGAACATCGGACGCCATCCGAAACCGTCAATCACCAGACCACCGACAACCGGGCCGATAGCCGGGCCGGCGGCCATGACGATACCGGCCATGCCCATGGCGGTGCCGCGCTTATCCGGCGGATAGACGAGCATCGGCACTACGGCGACCAATGGCAACAGCACGCCGGAGCCGGCGGATTGCAGTATGCGTCCGACGAGCAACAGCACGAAATTCGGCGCGACGGCACACAGCAGTGTGCCGACCATGAAAGTGGCAAGGGCTCCGGCGAAGAGCTTTCGGGTGGAGAATTTATCAATCAGATAGCCTGAAATCGGCACCATGATGCCCGAGACCAGCATGTAGACGCTGGTCACCCACTGCACGGTGCCGGTGGTGATATTGAAATCACGCATCAGTGCCGGCAAGGCCGGTGACATGACGGTCTGGTTGAGCAGCGCGATGAACGAGCCGACGACGATCACGCCCACGACGATGAATCGGGCGTGCGAATCAATAGGCTTTACGGAACTGGCGGCGGACCCGAATTCCGCGGTTTTCTGTGAGGTCACAGCATTTCCTTCTGTTGGTAACGGCATGTGTGGGCGATCCGGCCCCATACTTGTGTCAAGACGCGGGGACACCGATGAGTCCGGGGTAAAGGAAAAGCCGCCATCCGTTCCGCATTCATATACGGCAAACGATTCGCGGCTTTGCGTAAGTTGATGGCTATGGTGAGCGATTCATGCGACGTCGACCGCGGATGGGCCATCGGTGCATCCCGGCATAAGGCGTGTCCCCGCTACACCAGCATCGAGAATAGGGCCATTTGTGGATTGGCAAACAGAACATTGCCGACGAACGACCCACGGCAGGCGCGTGCGATGAACATCGCGTAGCGATACAGGTTCATGGCATCTCCTTGATGGGTCTTCGTACGGCAGACATCGAGAAGCCTATCATCATTCAGATCGACGGTGAAACCCACGCATGCCCGACAATACACAAAATCTTTACAAAAGGATTGGGCTTACCGCATACGATCCGCCTGGGTAGCGGTCCGAGGATGAATCAGGGGCGAGCCAAGGGTTGCGTCTCGTGTTTCCGTCATGATGTCTGGCAAAATAGTGAAGCCGGACATGCGAGGCATCGACCGGAATCGGAAAGGGGCAAATCATGCGAGTTCTCGGCAATATCCTGTGGATCATTCTTGGTGGGTTGGCCATCGCAATCGGATGGGCATTGGTGGGACTGATTCTGTGCATCTCCATCATCGGCATCCCGCTCGGCATTCAAGCGTTCAAGATGGCGGGACTCACCCTGACGCCGTTTGGCAAAACCGTGCAATACGGCGGCGGAGTCGGCTCTGCCTTGGCCAACATCCTGTGGGTGGTGCTGGTCGGCTGGTGGATGGCGCTCGGCTATCTGGGAGCCGGCGTACTCAACTGCATCACCATTATCGGTATTCCGTTCGGATTGCAATCGTTCAAGATGGCCAAGCTTGCGCTCTGGCCGTTCGGCGCGGAAATCGTCACATTATGCTGCTGCAGCAGCCAGTCCTTGCAGAACAATGTCATGACAAAGGCCCGAGGAGGCGGCGCTGCCGCAGATGTTCCGCTCCCATGGAGAGGATGTGATGCGTCGCGCGATGGCCGTGGTGAACGTAGTGAACCAGACGAGCACGCTCGTTCCCGCCGTGCTCGGCGGCGTGCTGTACGCGGCGGTTCTAGGACGGGATTCCATCACCTTCGCTCTGGACAGCTGAGACATCAAAGCCATGTGTGGATATGCAAACGGCCGCCATCAATCATGGTGATGTTGGCCGTTCACGTCCCATTAAATATACTTTCGCACCGTATCTGGCTTATATACGGCAGATTTGGGAGACTTGGATTCACAGCTGGGTCATTAGTCCAGAACGTACATCCGGCTCTCGCAGCCATTTCCTGACGAAGCCAACTACTTGCAGCACGTTATTTCCCAATCGCCACTTACCGGACCCAATTGCCAGGCTGCGCCGCATCCGCCATGACGCACCGTCGCAAACGCTCCCGTCTGACGCGCTTTACTGGCCTTGGGCGCGGTAGCGGGCTTCGGTGGCGGCTTTGGCGGGCTCCCAC
>OHWB01000234.1_pt1 | contig 19592 bp, 15 predicted proteins | sample 1579591 | NCBI WGS metagenome assembly OHWB01 (sample SAMEA3882503, study PRJEB24775) | human gut metagenome | biome: human-associated habitat; feature: intestine environment; material: feces | place: Netherlands | collected 2009/2010 | reverse complement strand
CCGTTTGATGAAAAAGAGCTGACCGACCTCTGGCAGCTCCTTCTCGGCAGCATGACGGGCGGCAGCGACGCGCTGACACCGGACGGCAATCTGACGCTGATCGACGATATTGGCTCCAGCACCAAGGCAGGAAAACAGTTCATTACACTGGAAAGCAAGAACGGCAATATATTTTACATGATTATTGACCGTGACGATGAGGGCGAAGAAACCGTCCACTTCTTAAATCAGGTGGATGAGGCTGACCTGATGGCGCTGACCGGCGAGGAAGAAACGCCCGCCACTTGCTCCTGCACCACAAAATGCGTGGCCGGTACGGTCAATACATCCTGCCCCGTCTGCGCGGTCAACATGACCGAGTGCGTGGGCAAGGAGGCAAAGCCCGAAGTCCCCACCGAGCCGACAGAACCCGCCGCCGAGGAACCGGAGAAAAAGAGCGGCGTGGGCGGCATCCTTGTCGTTCTGCTGATCGTCTCGCTGGGCGGCGGTGCCGCGTTCTACATTTTCAAGCAGAAAAAGACCAAGCCGCAGACCAAAGGCAGCGCCGATCTGGACGATTATGACTACGGCGAGGACGAATATGAGTTTGAGCCGTATGAGGACGAACCGGAACAGGATACTACGGAGGATACGGACGCATGAGATATTTCACCAATAATCCGCTGGAACGCCTGATGATGCAGAAGCCGAAAGCAGCGCGGGAGGACAGCCCTCCCGCCGCTGCCAAGGAACATTTCTGCTATGGCTGCAAGCGCTTCGGACAGAGCTGCGTTCGCCCCTGCTACCGTGACGTAAAGAGAATGGAGGCTGCACCATGCGCCTTGTGATCGCCGAAAAACCCTCCGTGGCGCAGAGCATCGCCGCCGTGCTGGGCGCTAAATCACGGCATGACGGGTATCTGGAGGGCGGCGGGTACATCGTGTCGTGGTGTTTCGGGCATCTGGCAGAGCTGGCCGACGCCGCCGTTTACAATGCCGATGATGCCAAATGGACGCTGGCGGCGCTGCCCATCATTCCTACCTCGTTCCGCTTCATCGTCCGTGCGGACAAGCAGAAGCAGTTTGACATTCTGCGGGAGCTGATGCGCCGGGAGAGTGTGGCAGAGGTGGTCAACGCCTGCGACGCTGGGCGCGAGGGTGAGCTGATCTTCCGCACGGTTTACTGCCTTGCGGGATGCTCCAAGCCGATTCTGCGGCTTTGGATTTCTTCAATGGAGGATGATGCCATCCGCAGCGGCTTCCAGCAGCTTAGGTCTGGGCGCGACTATGACGGCCTGCATCAATCTGCCCTGTGCCGCGCCAAGGCTGATTGGCTGGTTGGTATCAACGCCACGCGGTATTTCTCCCTGACGTATGGCCGCACATTGAACATCGGGCGCGTCATGTCGCCCACGCTGGCGCTGCTGGTACAGCGTGAGGCGGAGATCTCCGCATTTGTGGCAGAACCGTTCTACACCGTCCAGCTCGATTGCGGCTTTCCCGCCGCGACAGACCGAATGAAAGACAGAAAGGATGCCGATGCCATCGCCAACGCCTGCAAGGGCAAGACAGTAACCGTCAAAAGCGTGGAGCGCAAGGAAAAGTCTGAGAAAGCGCCCGCGCTCTACGATTTGACCTCCCTCCAGCGCGACGCCAACCGCGTTCTCGGCTACACCTCTCAGCAGACCCTCGACTATCTCCAAGCGCTCTATGAAAAGAAGCTCTGTACCTACCCGCGCACCGACAGCCGCTATCTTACCGACGATATGGAGGGCAGCGTCCCCGGCCTTGTCGCCGCTGCTGCCGCTGTCTGCGGCATGGAGAAGCCGCCGACCATCTGCGCCAAGCAGGTATGCAGCAGTAAAAAAGTCACCGATCACCACGCTATCGTCCCTACCATCAGCGCGGCAAAGGTGGATATGGCCTCTCTGCCGCTGGGCGAACGCGAGGTGCTGAAGCTGGCGGCAAGGGGCTTGCTTCGTGCGGTGGATGAACCCCACCGCTATGCAGAAACGGTCATTACGGTGGACTGTGCCGGTCAGAGCTTCACCGCCAAGGGCAAAACCGTTCTTACTCCCGGCTGGAAGCGCTATGAGCAGGAGCAGGTAGAGGCAGCGCCTGCGCTGCCGGTGGTAACGGAGAATCAGACGCTTTCCGTATCTGCCGCATCGGTCAAGACCGGAAAAACCACGCCGCCCAAGCACTTCACCGAGGATACGCTGCTGGCCGCGATGGAGAACGCGGGCAAGGAGGATATGCCCGACGATGCCGAGCGCAAGGGCATTGGCACCCCGGCGACCCGTTCCGGTATCATTGAAAAGCTGGTGTCCTCCGGTTTTGTGGAGCGCAGAAAGTCCAAGAAGATCACAAATCTGCTGCCCACCTCCACCGGCACGGCGCTCATCACCGTCCTGCCCGAACAGCTCCAGTCGCCGCAGCTCACCGCCGAGTGGGAACACCGCCTGAAAGAGATCGAGCGCGGCGAAATCGCCCCGGACAGCTTCATGGACGGGATCGCTGCCATGCTGAATGAGCTGGTGCAGACCTACAAGCCCATCCCCGGTGCGGAAGTCCTGTTCCCCTCCGGGCGTGAGGTGGTCGGCAAGTGTCCCCGCTGCGGAGCCGAGGTGACGGAATCACCGAAAGGCTTTTTCTGCGAGAACCGTGCCTGTTCCTTTGTTCTCTGGAAAAACAGCCGCTTTTTCACCGCCAAGAAAAAGGTGCTGACGAAATCTCTTGCCGCTGCGCTTTTGAAAAATGGCCGCGCCCCGCTGAAAGGCTGCTACTCGGAAAAGACCGGGAAAACCTATGATGCCGTTGTTCTTCTGGAGGACGATGGGCAGCGCACGGGCTATAAGCTGGTGTTCGACAATGGCTGATGCGCCGCGTATGGATCACAAGCAGCTCCGCCGCGCCAAGAAGCTCATTCGGAAGCTCTGCTGTAACTACGATCACGGCAACTGCCTTGCGCTGGATGATGGAGAGCCTTGCGTCTGCGTACAGGGTATTTCCTACTCGCTGCTGTGCAACTGGTTCCGAAACGCGGTGCTTCCCGCCGACCATGAGCTGCTGGCCGACGTGATGCGGGAAAGGCCGGGAAAGTGCTGCGCCGTTTGCGGCAAGCCGGTCTATTCTTCCTCCAACCGCGCCAAGTATTGTCCTGCCTGCGCCAAGCAGGAGCGGAGAAAGCAGGACGCCAAACGGAAGCGTGAACAATACTGGAACCTCCGCAAATAGAGGCCGAAAAAGCCCCATGCTGCAAGGCTTTTTCCATGCGGAATCCCAAGGGGCTGAGACATTCTATCCGCAACCCCGAAAACAACATCTATCTGCGGAGAATTGCCCCTGTGCAGGATGTGTTTTCTTCTGCGCAGGGGCGCTATTTTTTGAAAGGAGATCATCATGGCTGAAAAGCAAACCAACAAAGACCGGATGCGGGAAATCGTTGACAGCATCGAAAACGGCATCAAGGAGCTGTTCGAGAGCGATAAGTACCGGAAGTACCTTGCCACCATGAGCCGCTTTCACCGCTACTCGGTCAACAACACCATGCTCATCTATATGCAGCGCCCCGACGCCACCCATGTGGCGGGCTTCAACAAGTGGCGCGATCAGTTCGGCAGGAACGTCCTGAAAGGCGAAAAAGGTATCCGCATCATCGCTCCTACTCCCTATAAGAAAAAGGTCGAGGAAATCAAGACCGACCCGGAAACCAATGCGCCGGTGCTGGATGCGGATGGCAAGGCCATCATTGAGGAAAAGGAAATCCGAATCCCTATGTTCAAGGTGGTATCCGTCTTTGATGTGTCACAGACTGCGGGAAAGCCCTTGCCCCAGCTTGCCGCTGATCTGAGCGGCAATGTGCAGCAGTATGAGGTTTTCATGGAGGCGCTACGCCGCGCTTCTCCCGTTCCGATAGAGATAAAGCCCGTTGCGCATGACACAGATGGCTTTTTCAGCATTAAGGCGCAGAGCATCACCATCCGCGCCGGTATGAGTGAGGTGCAGACGGTATGCGCCGCCGTCCATGAGATCGCCCATGCCAAGCTCCACGACTATGAACACATGACGGAGCTTGCGGACGATGGTGAGACGATCCTTGTCCCCGGAGAAAAGAGTCGCAACACCGAGGAGGTCGAGGCCGAAAGCATCTCCTATGCGGTCTGCCAGTATTACGGCATTGAAACGGGAGAAAACAGCTTCGGCTATATCGCCACATGGTCAAAGGGCAAGGAGCTGAAAGAGCTTCGCGCCAGTCTGGAAACCATCAACAAGACGGCTTCCGAGCTGATTACGGACATTGACCGGCATTTTGCGGAGATTTGCAGGGAGCGCGGCATTTCTGTGGAGAAATCCGAGCAAGCGGAAAGCCAATTAAAAGAGAACAGCAATATGTCTGCGGCTGACTTGGCAAAAAGCATTTCAGAGCTGTATCTCGATGCGAATGGCCTTGCCTTTCTCAGCGAATTTGCAAGTCAGGAAGATTGCCTCCAGCATTTCTACGAAGATCTGTTGACAGGAGCAGATGAGATAAAAGGCTTCCTGTCCGAAACGCTTGAGCAGAGCGATGAATACGCGCACAGAGCGAATGAGCTGCTGTTGGAAGTTGAGGCATTTCAGGAAAGTCACACTTCCTTAAAAGAACTCGACGCTAATGAGCGTTGGTATGCGGTTGATGGTGGGAGCAAGCATCTTCGCATAACAGAAGATGGTGCAAAATATGCCTATGAACTTTACGACAAGGACACTCTACACCTTCTGGAAAGCGGAACAGTACATGACGATGATGTAAACTTTCTTTTGGCGGCTGCGATTCGTATCTGTGAAACACATGGGTATGATAAGACCGTACCGTTTGAAGTTTTGTCAAATGAGTTTGCAGGGATTTTGTACTCACTCGAATTGTCATCGGACGACAATCAGGTTGTTCACGAGGAGGCCGGTTCTCGTGCCGCAGGCACACTTCCAACTTCGCCAGAGCTGGAACAGGCCACCCCGATGCCCGACCCCACGCTGACGGTGGACGATATGCGCAGCTATGGGTATCTGGATAGCGATATGCTCCCACTTTCCAAGGATCGGGCGGTGGAGCTGCTGGAGCATGACATCACGGTTTATATGCTCTATCCCGACAACGCCGAGGAAATGGTCTTTGAAGCCGAGGACATCATCAAGCACGACGGAATGTTCGGCGTCACAAGACCGGATTGGGATGCGGTCAAAGGCCATATCCCACCCCGCGATGTGGAGCAGCGTTTTTTGAACAGTCCCACCGATTCTATGGCGATCTACCAACTGCGCCGGGATGCGCCGGTGGAGCTGCGTTTTGCCAACCTCGGCAGTCTGGCCGCGCCGCCTGACCCGGCCAACTATGAAGCCGTCTATACCCGTGAGGTGTACCCGGACGATGATACCGGCAGAATCCTTGAAAACTTCTACTACATTTTCAACGACGAGCGCCCCGGCGATTTTGTGGGACACAGCCTCTCCGTCAGCGACATCGTTGCGCTGAAACAGGACGGCAAGGTATCCTATCACTACTGTGACAGCATGGGATTTCAGGAGCTGCCCGCCTTTCAGAAACCGGAGAATTATCTGAAAGCCGCCGAGATGTCGATGGAAGATGATTACGGCATGATCGACGGCATTATCAACAACGGCCCCAAGCAGCCCACCGTTGCCGACCTTGAGGCACAGGTCAAGGCCGGTATGTCCATCTCCTTGATGGATTTGGCAGAGGCGGCACACCGGGAAAAGAAGAAATCTGTGCTGGAGCAGCTCAAAAGCCAACCGGCCCAAGAACGTCCACACAAAACAGCGCCCAAAAAGAGCGCGGAAAAGGAGCTTTGATATGAACATCGCCTTTGAAGAACGCCAGCTTATGAGCCTCTACAACACCGGCACCCGCACGGGCTTGATCGCGGCGCTGGAGGAAATGCGCGGCTACCTCGCTGCGGATGAAACGGAGCTGCGGGAGCTGACGGACAGCGCCATCGCAAAGCTGCGCAGGATGAGCGACGCGGAATATGACGCGCTCGACCTGTTCCCCGATTTTGAAAAGGAGGATATGGATGCCGAGTAAAGTACAGCTCTATGCGCAGATGGCAGACCGCACGGCGGAGCAGATCACGGGAAGCTACCAGAAGTGGACGGCATTTCTGACCACCGCCGCAAGGCTGTATAAGTACCCCTACAATGAACAGCTCATGATTTTCGCCCAGCGCCCGGAAGCCACGGCCTGCGCGGGATACGACCTTTGGAATAAGCAGATGCGCCGCTATGTGCGGCGAGGCAGCAAGGGCATCGCCCTTGTGGATACCAGCAGCGACCAACCCAAACTCCGATATGTATTCGATGTTTCCGATACCAGCGGCGGCGAGAACTCTCGCCGCCCTTATCTTTGGGAATACCGGCAGGAGCATCGTGAGGTGGTATCTGCGGCGCTGGAGCAGCGCTTCGACGTTTCCGGTGAAAACGGACTTGCCGATCAGATGGAGCGTGTGGCGGCGCAGCTTGTAGATGAATACTGGCACGACAACCGGCGCGATATTGTCGGCATCGTTGACGGTTCCTTTTTGGAGGACTATGATGAGTTCAACATCGGAGCCGCTTTTCGGAACGCCGCCGTTGTCAGCACCACCTATGCGCTGCTGTCCCGCTGCGGGATGCAGCCGGGAGATTACTTCGAGCATGAGGATTTTCTGAACGTCTTTGATTTCAACACCCCTCAGACCGTCGCCGCTCTTGGAACGGCCATCAGCCAGTCCAGCGAGCTGGTGCTGCGGCAGATCGAAGTCACCATCAAGAATTATGAGCGCGAGAAAATCGCGGAAAGGAGCGAAAGCCATGAGCGAACTGACCTACACCCGCAGCGGGGATTATCTGATTCCCGACCTGAGCCTGACAGAGCAGCCGCAAGCCCCGCTGGGCAAGTACGGCAGGATGCGGAAGGATTACTTGAAGGAGCATCGTCCGGTGCTGTGGAACAGCCTGCTGCTGTCCGAGAAGCTGTACCCCCATCTGCGGGAGATCGACGAGGCAGCGAACAACCGACTGGAACAGATGATGCCGGAGCTGATGAAGTCAGCGGGCGTGACGGAAGCGCTGAAAGCCAGCGACCCGATGAAGTGGGTAGGGCTGATGAACACGCTGAAAGCGCAGGCCGAGGAAACGATCCTCACGGAACTGGTGTTCAGCTAAATATGTTCGATGCCCCTGCTGGGGCACAGATGTCCTTCTTCCCCTCAGAGGCAGAACAAATTCAATCCATCGCAGAAGCGGAGAGTGTAACACCCTCCGCTTTTTCTATGTTCATTTCTCAGGATGATATTGACCACATCCTGCGCACGGGCGGTAATGCGGATGCAGCGCGGATGAAAATTGCTGCGGAATTCTCCAAGCAAAAGCCTTTAGAGGATCGCGCGGTATTTCTCAAAAAGCTCTACTACGGCGGCAACGGCCTGATTACGGATAACGGCAGGTTTTCCGCATGGTACGGGGACGATGGTATCCATATTGCAACCGGAGATACCTCTCGCTATCTTCGTTCTGCCCAAGTGATAGGCTGGGCAGATGCGGCGGAGCATATTGAGGAACTTCTGGACGGCGGCGCATTTGCCACCAATCTTGAGGTCACGGAAGCCCCGCGCTATGAGCGGCTGGGTATTGCTGTGGATGTCTGGAACCTTTATCACGATTTCTCGGATGAAGCAAAGTCGCTGGGGTATCTGTCCTGCTTGGGTAATATCCATAGCACCAGCTTTCCAGAGGAAACGGAGCGTCTGACGGACGATCTGCTGAATCCGGTGTTCCGGGATAGGCTCCTGTCAGAATACAAGGTATTCATGGACGCCTACCGCGAAAACCGTGCGCTGCTGCGCTTCCATTACCACCGGCCGCAGGCACTTCTCACACGTTTAGAAGATCTGTCCCTTCCACGAAAGGAATTCCGTTCCGATATGGAGGCTATTCCAGCAACCGGCAGGTTTATCACCGAAGATGAAATTGCGGCTTCTCTTGCAAACGGGAGCAGCTTTGAGGGTGGAAAGACCCGCATCTATGCGTTTTTCCAGACTTCGCACACTCCCAAGGAGAATGCCGATTTTCTGAAAAAGGAGTATGGCATCGGCGGGCATACCCATGCCGTATCCAGAGAGAGCGGCAGCTATGAAGATCACGGCAGCAAGGGCATCACGCTGAAAAAAGCGGGTTGTGCAGATGTTCAAATGAATTGGAACAAGGTCGCTTCGCGTATCTCTGAGCTGATTCGGATGAACCGCTATTTTACACCAGACGAACAGGCGCTTTATGATAAGGCGCAGGCACAGGATGTGGTGCGAAACACCGCCTACGACAGCTATAACGCCATCAAGGAAGCCCACCCGGACGACATCGTGCTGTTTCAGGTGGGCGATTTCTTTGAGATTTACGGCGAGGACGCAAAACAGGCGGCGGAGCTGCTTGATCTCAACCTTACCACAAGAGCAATCCCCGGTGCTGGCCGTGTGGAGATGTGCGGCGTACCGTCGCACAATTTAGAGATGTATGTAGAGAAATTGCGCGATAAGTATGATGTGACGATTGCCGAAGCGCCAGACTTTAGAGGTGAGCGCCACATTTACACGCTGCGCTCTATCGACCATGAAGCAGAAGCCGCCATCGACGTACAGGAAACGGAGTTTGGCGCTGACGGTTCAAACGTGTTCCATGATCCTGCCGCCGATGTGACGCAGCCCACGGTACGGGAGCTGTTTGACGGATACAAACTGACCGTTGGCAACGCACTTTCCAAAGATACAGCTTTTGTCAATGCCTGCCGCAATTCAGACCGCCAGAACGCCTATCTGGAGGGTGCGGACGCTATCCGCCGTATTGTCACGGCATCTGATGATCTCCAGCTTGTCCGTCTGTACTTCGATATGCCCGCGTTCCATAACCGGCTGCATCAGGAGCTTTTGGAGGAACTGTATCCCACGCTGGCCACAACGGTCGCACCCTCTCCCTATCAGATCACACAGGAGGACATTGACAACGCGCTTCTGGATTGGCACAACAACCTAAAGGGCAAGCAGGAAGTCGCACTATATATGCAGGCGCATGGGCGAGAACGCAGCACCGCCGCATGGCTGGCTGCAAAATATGGCTGGGAAGATAGCAAAACTCCCATGTATATCCATGTAGGAAACGCCGAGCCGGTGACGCTCACATGGGCGCAGGTACAGCGGCGGTTGGCACAGCTCATCCGCGAGAATAAATTTTACGATGAGAATGAGCGACTGCGGTTATTTTCACCTGACCGATACTCCATTCGTCTGCATCCCGGCGAGGGCGGAATTACCGGCATTTGGGATGAGGTGTTGGAACGGTTCTGCGGAGATGGGGAACAAACGCTCCGCTTTGCAGAACAGAATAACGCCATTGCTTACTTGGATGGCATCAAACGGGATATGGGAATTGAGCTATCCCCTCCGGCGTTTACAACACCGCTTGGCTATACCTATCATATTGGAGATCGCATTTCATCCATAGAGTTAGACCACATAGCAGCAGTCGGCGTTATCGCGCGTGTAGATGAAGATCACGTCTGGCACACGTTACCGAACGTACCCGGACAGGAACCTGTCAGCATCGACCGCAATTCCTTTGAACGCTACCTCGACACCAGATATTTCGAGGTTTCTGAACCGGAGCCGCAGCGCGTCATTGCGGCGCAGCACACAGAACAGCCAACCCCGGAGACGCCGCAAGCGGTTCAAAACCTTATGGGGCAGCGCGTGGAAATTGATGGTAAGCTCTATAATGTTGATTCCGCAGATGAAACTGTCGCGCATCTCAGCGTCGTTTCATCCTCCAGCGAGAGCAATCACGATCCGGAACACAGAACCGAACCGGTTTCTGCTGTCCTCACACGAATTGCAGATCAGGGTCGTGAGCTTGCGCCGAATATTTCGGCATATCAGGCGCTTCGTGCAGAGCATCCCGAAAAGCTCATCGGTGTCCGTGTCGGAGAACGGCTGCTTTTTTATGGCGCGGATGCAAAACGAGCCGCCAGCGCTTTGAATCGCCGCCTGCTGCAACGCGATATTCCCGGTATGGGCGAAACCGCTGTGACCGGCTATGATTTTGGACAATGGGCAAGCGCCGCAAAGCGGCTGCTGGAGCATGGACACAGCTTCGTGTTTGCGCAGCCAAATGAAACCGACGGCTATGATGTTATCAACGAGGCCGATGCCAAGGAGTATATCCCCATTGGCATGGAGCTGGAGATTGACGGACGGAAGTTTGTCATTGACAGCGTAAATTTCGGCACGGATGAAGTATCTCTGCGCGATGTGACTTTTCAAAACAGGCAGGGCTTTCCCATCTTCCGCGCTGAACACATTGCGTTTATACGCTCGTTTGTTGAAGAGCAGGAACGGGAGCAGCCGCAGCCTGTCACCAAACCCGTCGCGTTCTATCCTGCCGAGAAAACGCACTTGCCCTACGACATAGAAATCCAAACGCTGCACATCCCGGAACCGGAGCATGACCCGCCCTCTGCGGAACCCGCCAAGCCTGAACCGCCCGCCATGAGCGAGGAAGAAGATCTGATTCTGGAACAGGAAGGGCGCGCGGCACTTTCGGAAATGGGCGAATTCGTGCCTGATTTTGATGATGCCATCTCACAGGCCGAGATCGACGAGCCTCCCGCACACCGTCCTGCGGTATCTATCCCCGTTGACGGCGAGTGGCAGGGCTTTCCCAGCGTTGCCGCTGCGGAGCAGGCCGCTTACGCTGACTTCAAGGCGGCAAGCCACCGCGACGCGCAGAATTTCCACATCACCGATGATGCCCTCGGCGTCGGCGGCGCAAAAGCAAAGTTTCGGGCAAATATGGCGGCGATCCGCCTCCTGCAAGAGCTGGAGTTTGAGGGCTTACAGGCCAGCCCGGAGCAGCAGGAAATCCTCTCCCGCTATGTGGGCTGGGGCGGTCTTGCGGATGCCTTCGACGAGAATAAGCCAAACTGGTCGGACGAGTTTGCAGAGCTGTACGCCACACTCTCCCCGGAGGAATACGCTGCGGCCAGAGCGTCCACGCTGAACGCCCACTACACCAGCCCCACCGTCATCAAGGCAATCTATGAAGCGGTCGGCAATATGGGCTTCCAGAGCGGTAACATTCTGGAGCCGTCTATGGGCGTTGGCAACTTTTTTGGCCTGCTGCCGGAGCAGATGCAGGGCAGCAAGCTCTACGGCGTGGAGCTGGACAGCATCACCGGACGTATTGCCAAGCAGCTTTATCCCAAGGCGGACATTACCATCGCGGGCTTTGAAACAACGGACAGAAAAGACTTTTACGACCTCGCCGTGGGCAACGTCCCGTTCGGACAATATCAGGTAGATGACCGGGCTTATAACAAGCTCGGTTTTTCCATTCACGACTACTTCTTTGCCAAAACCCTCGACCAAGTGCGTCCGGGCGGCGTGATCGCGTTTGTGACCTCCCGCTACACGATGGACAAGCAATCGCCCGAAGTCCGCAGGTACATCGCACAGCGGGCGGAGCTGCTGGGTGCCATTCGTCTGCCTAACAATGCGTTCAAGGCCAACGCCGGTACGGATGTGGTTTCGGACATTCTCTTTCTCCAAAAGCGTGACCGTCCCATTGAGATCGAACCGGATTGGGTACACCTCGGCCAGAACGAGGATGGCTTTGCCATCAACCGCTATTTTGTTGACCACCCGGAGATGATTTTAGGCAGGCAGACCTCCGAAAGCACCCAATACGGCAAGCAGGATTTCACCGTTGTCCCCATCGAGGGGCTGGAGCTTGCAGATCAGCTCCATGATGCCGTGAAAAACATTCGCGGCGCCTATCAGGAAGCGGAGCTGCCAGAGCTGGGCGAGGGCGAACAGATCGACACGTCTATCCCCGCAGACCCCAATGTGAAAAACTACTCCTACACCGTGGTGGACGGCGAGGTGTACTACCGGGAAAACAGCCGCATGGTCAAACCGGAGCTGAACGCCACCGCCGCCGAGCGTGTCAAGGGCATGGTCGCGCTGCGGGATTGCGTGAATGAGCTGATTGCCCTGCAAATGGACGAGTACAGCGCAGAAAGCCGGATTCAGGAAGCGCAGGCCGAGCTAAACCGCCTCTATGATGCGTTCTCCGCAAAACACGGCCTAATCAATGAGCGTGCGAACCGTCTTGCGTTCTCTGACGATTCCTCTTACTACCTCCTGTGTTCGCTGGAAGTGCTGGATGACGACGGAAAGCTGGAGCGCAAGGCGGATATGTTCCATAAGCGCACCATCAAGCAGCAGCGCAGCGTAGATTCTGTGGATACCGCCAGTGAAGCCCTTGCTGTCTGCATCGGAGAAAAAGCCTGCGTCGATCTCAGCTTTATGGCCACCCTCATGGGCGGCAGCGAGAAAATCCCGCAGATCGTTGAGGATTTGAAGGGCGTCATTTACAAGGAACCCAACAGTGGCCCGTTTGACTTGGAGGACGGCGGCGAGCATTGGGCGAAGGGCTGGCAGACGGCGGACGAATATCTCTCCGGCAACGTCCGGCAGAAGCTCCGCACCGCGCAGCGTGTAGCAGCGCACGACCCATTCTTTGCCGGGAATGTGGACGCCCTGATTGCTGCCCAGCCGAAAGACCTTGAAGCCAGTGAGATTGAGGTGCGGCTGGGTGCGACATGGTTTGATAAGAAGTACATCGAGCAATTCATGTACGAAACCTTTGAAACGCCCCGCTATCTGCGCGGACAGATCGAGATCAGCTATGTCCCGTACACCGCAGAATGGCAGGTTTCCCGCAAGAGCATGGTGCGCTACAACGACGTGGCGGCATTCACCACCTACGGCACAGACCGCGCCAGCGCCTACCGGTTGCTGGAGGATGCGCTGAATCTCCGCGATATTCGCATCTACGATACCATTGAGGACGCAGACGGACGGGAGCGCCGTGTCCTCAACGCCAAGGAAACCACCCTTGCCGCGCAGAAGCAGCAGCTTATCCGGGATGCGTTCAAGGACTGGATTTGGAAAGACCCGGAGCGGCGCGAAACGCTGGTACGGCAATACAACGAGGAAATGAACAGCACTCGTCCCCGCGAGTATGACGGCAGCCACATCGTTTTCTCCGGTATGAACCCGGAAATCACCCTCCGAGAGCATCAGAAAAACGCCATCGCCCATGTGCTGTACGGCGGGAATACGCTGCTGGCACACGAAGTTGGCGCGGGAAAAACCTTTGAAATGGTAGCCTCTGCGATGGAATCCAAGAGGTTGGGACTGTGCCAGAAATCCATTTTTGTCGTGCCGAACCATCTGACGGAACAGTGGGCGTCCGAGTTTTTGCGGCTCTACCCTTCGGCCAACATCCTTGTCACTACCAAGAAGGACTTTGAAACCCACAACCGCAAGAAATTCTGCGCCCGTATCGCCACCGGCGACTATGACGCTGTTATCATCGGCCACTCGCAGTTTGAGCGTATCCCCATCAGTCCGGAGCGGCAGGAACAGCTCCTTCACCAGCAGATTGAGGAAATCACCGATGGTATTCAGGATACCAAGCTCGCAGGCGGCAACAGCTTTACCATCAAGAGCTTGGAGCGCACGAAAAAGGGGCTGGAGGCGCGGCTGAAAAAGCTGCAAGCCAGCGACCGCAAGGATGATGTGATTTACTTTGAACAGCTCGGCGTAGACAGGATGTTTGTGGACGAGTCGGACAATTATAAAAATCTTTTCCTCTATACAAAGATGCGCAACGTGGCAGGGCTTTCCACCACCGATGCGCAGAAATCCTCGGATATGTTCTCCAAGTGCCGCTACATGGATGAGCTGACCGGCGGGCGCGGCGTGGTGTTTGCCACCGGCACCCCGGTTTCCAACTCCATGACAGAGCTTTACACCATCCAGCGCTATTTGCAGCATGACCGGCTGCAAGAGATGGGTATGGGCCACTTTGATTGCTGGGCAAGCCGCTTTGGTGAAACCACCACCGCGCTGGAGCTTGCCCCGGAGGGAACCGGCTACCGGGCAAGGACGCGCTTTGCAAAGTTTTTCAACTTGCCCGAATTGATGAATCTGTTCAAAGAGGTCGCCGACATCAAAACGGCGGATCAGCTCCACTTACCCACGCCGGAGGTTGCGTATCACACCATCGCCACCAAACCCACGCAGATCCAGCAGGACATGGTGAAAGCCCTCTCGGAACGAGCGTCCAAGGTACACAGCGGTGCGGTCAGCCCGGATGTGGACAATATGCTCAAAATCACCTCGGACGGACGCAAGCTGGGGCTTGACCAGCGCATCATCAATCCCATGCTCCCCGACGAGGAAACCACCAAGGTCAATCAGTGCGTGGCGAACATTCTCCAATACTGGCGCGACGGCGAGGAGGAAAAACTGACACAGCTTGTGTTTTGCGACATTTCTACGCCAAAGACCACGCCCTCGCAGCGGGCGGCAAAGGCTTCCCCCGGTACGCTGGACAGCCCGGAAATTCATGCGCTGGAGAGCGCGATCCCGTTGGAAGAAAGCTCTGACACGCCGTTTACGGTCTATGAGGATGTGCGCCAAAAGCTCATTGACGCCGGTATGCCCCCGGAGCAGATCGCGTTCATCCACGACGCCAATACGGAGGTCAAAAAGCGGGAACTGTTCGCAAAGGTACGCAGCGGTCAGGTGCGCGTCCTGATGGGCAGCACGGCCAAGATGGGCGCGGGCACCAACGTGCAGGATCGTTTGGTCGCACTTCACGATTTGGATTGCCCGTGGCGTCCCCGTGATCTCACGCAGCGAAAAGGCCGCATCGAGCGTCAGGGCAATCAGAACAAGCTCGTTCATGTCTGCCGCTATGTGACCGAAGGGACTTTTGACGCCTACCTCTGGCAGACCGTTGAGAACAAACAGAAATTCATCTCTCAGATCATGACCTCAAAATCCCCGGTTCGCTCCTGTGAGGACGTGGACGCTACGGCGCTGTCCTTTGCGGAGATCAAGGCGCTGTGTGCCGGTGATCCCCGTATCAAGGAGCGCATGGATTTGGACATTGAGGTGTCCAAGCTAAAAATTATGAAAGCAGACCACAACAGCAAGCAATTCCGCTTGGAGGACAGTCTGCTGAAATACTTCCCAGAAAAGATAGAAGAACACAAAGGCTTTGTTCGTGGGCTGGAGGCGGATATGCAGACCCTCGCGGCGCATCCGCTCCCGGCAGAAGGCTTTGTCGGCATGGAGATTCGCGGCGACCGGCTCACTGATAAGGAAAACGCCGGTGCCGCGTTGCTGGATACCTGCAAGGAGGTCAAGGGCAAAGACCCGGTACAGATCGGCAGCTATCGCGGCTTTACCATGTCCGTTGCTTTTGATTCCATGTGGAAAACGTACACGCTGACGCTGAAAGGCCAGATGACCCATCGCGTTGAACTCGGTTCGGATGCCAGAGGCAACCTTGTCCGCATTGAGAACGCGCTGGATAAAATGCCGGAGCGTTTGCGCAGCGTTCAGGAGCAGCTTGAAAACCTCTATAACCAGCAGGCAGCGGCAAAGGCCGAGGTCGGTAAGCCATTCCCGCAGGAGCAGGAGCTGGCCGCGAAAACGGCGCGGCTCATTGAGTTGGATATGGAGCTGAATCTGGACGGCAAGGGACAGCCACAGCCTGAGCAGGCGATTGCAAAATCGGCGCGGCCTTCCGTTCTGGACAGGCTGAAAGCGCCGCCTGTTCATGGCGCACCGGAAAAGCCCCACAAGAAAGAAATGGAGGCACGATGATGAAAAATATTCCTGTTTACAAGCACACGGCGGCCTACGCCAGAGAGCATACCGAGCTTGCGGCCTACCGCGCTTCCAATCAGGCGAACGCAGCCTGCAAGGAAGCTATCGAAGCCGCCATCCGCGACCACTACCGGGATAACCGGCTGGATACAGCAGCGGTCGATCAGGTAGTGCAGCAGTTCGGCTATGACCGCACGTTCCATGTCCTTGCCATTACCGTCTGTCAAGCGGATTGGGACAGACGGTATTCACCCGACAACCGGGCATGGGCAAACGCCATGTCCATCCCCGCCAATCCCGACACATGGGGTACTGACCGCAACTGCTATCTGGCCGTCAACAGCCATCCCGGTCTGGTCGATCTGTTTCTCAGCCAGACCCGCAAAGCCTACGCGCAGGAGCAGCAGAAAACCTCTGTCCGGGATATGCTGAAAAAGCTGCCTGAAACAACTTCGCCGAAAATTTCGGCGAAGTCCAAAGCCCCGGAGCGTTGAGCGATGGCAAAACGCAAGCGGGATATTCAGCTCAAATTCCGCGTCACGCCGCAGGAGCGGGAAATGATTGAAACGAAGATGGCGCAGTTCGGCACCACCAACATGGCGGCGTATCTCCGCAAGATGGCGATTGACGGATATGTGGTGAAGCTCGACCTTCCGGAGCTGCGGGAGCTGGTGTCCCTGCTTCGGTATTCCAGCAACAACCTCAACCAGCTCACCCGCCGCGCCCACGAAACAGGCCGCATCTATGAGGCCGATCTGGAGGACATTCAGCAAAGTCAGGAGCGGATATGGACGGCGGCAGAGAAAATTGTTTCCTCGCTGGCGGCGCTGAAATAAGTCGCAGGGGCGGCGTAATAACCGCCGCCCCTGTTCACACAAAGCAAAAGCCCCGACGCAAAACAGCATCAGAGCTTCTACGGTTCCAGATTGTTTTCATCAAACAGCGGCGAGGCAAAAAAGCTGCTCAGGTCGATCTCCAATCCCTGACAAAGCTCGTGGATGATCCGCAGCTTCATAGACGGGTATGCGCAGTTCACAAGATTACCGATGGTGGACTTCGGTACGCCGCTTTTCATATAAAGCTGATACTGCGTCATGCCACGCTCCTGCATCAGCTCAACCAAACGCCTGCTGACGGCTTCATTCAACTGCAAGTACCACACCTCCCGTCCCTGTAACTGTACCAACATTATATTTCCCATCTGGAGAAAATTAGTTCAGGTAGCTGTACTAAAGCGAGATTCTGTGATATGGTTAGATGTCGGGCAAAAGGCGAAAACTATTCGTATGACTTTGCCGCATCCTTGCAAAACACCAATGGGCAAAGTATTCTAATATCAGAAAAAGATTTGACCGCTTGGAAAGGAGCTGCGGAACGTATGCTGACAAACGAAATTGTGCTGAAAGTATTTTCTGACTACCTCAACCGCGATACGGATTTTGAAGTTGTCCTGACCAGCAGAGGCTACACGGTCATGGGTTTTGACAACCACCGTCAGGACTGGAACACCGTGGACTTTTGCCCTACGCCCGAAGCGCTGCGGGATTCTTTGTTAAACGCCTATGAGAGCTTCCGCGAGCTGGAGATCACGGGCGGTGATCGTGATTTGACCGAAAAGGAAGAAGCAAAGCTTGCCAAAGAGCGTGACGCGCTGACCGCACTTTGTGAAAAGGAGGCCGCAAAATGTTCATCCTGAAAATTCTCTTTGCGCCGTTGTCGCTTATCCTGTCCCTGTTCGTTTGGCTGTGCGCGGGGCTGCTGTCCTGTTCCGGCTTCGTGTTCAAGCTGGCAAGCGGACTGCTCTCCTTGCTGGCTTTCGCCGTGCTGATTACATACTCCGCAAAGAACGGCATCATCCTCCTTGGGCTGGCGTTTCTGATCAGCCCGATGGGACTTCCGATGCTGGCTGTGCAGGGACTTGGCAAGCTGCAAGACGTGAACTCTGCCATCATTCATAGTTAAAGCGCAAGCCGGGGCGAACGCCTCGGCTTGCTTTTCTAAAATCGTTGTTTACTTTCTCGCTAATCTCAGATATAATATTAGCAAGAAGGGAGTGATAACATGACCGCCTACAACCGGCTTGACCTGCTTTTTCAGCAAAACAATGGGATCGTCAAAACCGCGCAGGTTTTGGAAATCGGTATTGCCAAGTCCACGTTTTACGCCTACGCCAAGCAGCGCGGCGTAGAGCAGGCCGCGCACGGCGTTTATGTTTCACCTGACGCATGGACGGATGCCATGTACCTGCTGCACCTTCGCTGTGCGCAGGCCGTATTCTCCCATGAGAGCGCATTGTTTTTCCATGACCTGACCGACCGGGAGCCGAGTCCGTATTCCATCACGGTCAAGACCGGCTACAATCCTGCCAGCCTGCAAGCGGATGGCATCAAGGTCTACACCATCAAGAAAGAATTGCATGATGTGGGAATCGTCACAATGAACACGCCCTTTGGCAACCCGGTTCCCGTCTATGATATGGAGCGCACGATCTGCGATCTGATCCGCAGCCGCAGTGGAATCGAGATGCAGACCTTTCAGGATGCACTCAAGCAATACGCAAAACGAAAAGACAAGGACTTGCGGAAGCTGATGCGCTATGCGCAGATGTTCCGTGTTGAAAAACTGCTTCGGCAGTATTTGGAGGTACTCTTATGATTAAGACTGCACGGCAGCTCAAAGACCTGATCCGCAATCTCTCCAAGGACAAATCCGCAGATGCGCAAATCCTGATGCGCAATTACATGATGGAGCGCTTTCTGGAGCGCATTTCTCTTTCGGAATACCGGGACAAGTTTATCCTTAAAGGCGGGATGCTGGTGGCTGCCATGGTCGGCCTTGACGCCCGCTCAACGATGGACATTGACGCGACCGTAAAGGGTGCGACGGTCGGCATCGAAGAAGTAGAGAATATGATTGCCTCCATCATCTCCGTACCGGTGGACGATGGCGTGGAGTTCCGGTTGAAGCGCATTTCCGAGATCATGGACGAGGCCGAGTATCCTGGCATCCGTGTCAGCATGGAAACGGAGTTTGACGGTGTGATAACGCCGCTCAAGATCGACATTTCCACCGGCGACGCCATCACGCCCCACGAGGTGCGTTACAGCTTTAAGCTGATGTTGGAGGATCGCTCCATCGAAATTTGGGCGTACAATCTGGAAACCGTTCTGGCCGAAAAGCTGGAAACCGTCGTGTCCCGCGCCACCACCAACACCCGCATGAGAGATTTCTATGATCTGCACATTCTGAGCCAGCTCCACGGCCAGAGCATCATCCCAGCCGATCTCCGTGCGGCGCTCATTGCAACGGCCAGGAAACGCGGTACAGAGAAGTATCTTGCCGACGCGCCTGCGGCCTTTGATGAAGTTGAGGCCGACCCAAACATGGAAAAGCTGTGGCGGGCTTATCAGAAGAAGTTTTCCTATGCCGCCGACCTGTCGTGGCATACGGTCATGGAATCCATCCGCAGCCTATATAGATTAGCGCGGGCTGAATAATATGGGAAACAGTAATAAGGTCTGCCCGAACTGCGGCAGAAAGATGAAGCAGCAGTTCATAGGCTTGCAGCATTGCAAATGCGGCATGAGCTGGAAAAAGGACGAAGGCTTTTTCGAACGCACCCCTGATATGATCTTTGCTCTGGAACGACGAACCATTGGAGGAAAGGTAAAACAGGTTCCGATTATCCGCTATCAATCCGATAAATGAAGAATAAAACTGTCTGCTTCGGCAGGCCGTTTTGTTTTTTAAGGAGGTGTTCAACATGGCAACCACGCGCCTGATGCCTCTCCACACCGGCAAAGGCCGCACGGTGGGACAGGCCATCAGTGCCATCATCGACTACACC
>OHWB01000225.1_pt1 | contig 20288 bp, 15 predicted proteins | sample 1579591 | NCBI WGS metagenome assembly OHWB01 (sample SAMEA3882503, study PRJEB24775) | human gut metagenome | biome: human-associated habitat; feature: intestine environment; material: feces | place: Netherlands | collected 2009/2010 | reverse complement strand
GCGTTGATTGTGCCTGATATTGAGAACTTGTTTTTCGCGGCGTTTGCCAAGTGCGTAGAGGATGAGTGCGCGGCGCAGGGGTATTCGCTGATCGTGGCCAATTCGGATGATTCGCGTGAGTCGGAACAGGCTTTGCTGCGCAGGCTGACGTCACGTGGGGTGGATGGCGTGCTGCTGATTCCCGCGCGCGAATCCTGCGCGGCCGGTGCCGGCGCCGCGTTGCGTGAGGACGTGGAGCGTGTCACCTGCCCGGTGGTGCTCATCGACCGACTGACGCAATGCGGTTGGTGTGACGCGGTCGGCTTCGACAACTATCTCGGCGGTCGGCTTGCGGCCCAGTACCTGCTGGAAGGCGGGCACAAGCGCATCGGCATCGTGACCGGCGATGTGGCCGAATCGAGCGCGGCCGACCGTCGCCGTGGTTTCGTGGATGCGATCGAGCAGGCGGGGGAGCGGTTCGATCCCGCGTTGTGCGTGTCCGGCGATTACCGTTTCGACGGCGGCTATCATGCTGCCGACCGGATCATCGACGGCGGTGCGACCGCCGTGTTCTGCTGCAACGACGTGATGGCGCTCGGCTTCCGTCAGCGTATGGCGGAACGCGGGCTGCACGTCACCGAGGACATGCAGGTGATCGGCTACGACAACATTCTCAGACGATTCGGATTGGGTTTGCGCATGACCACCGTCGAACAGAGCGTGGTCGATTTGGCCGCCGCCGGCTGGGGCATGCTGGGCAGTCGAATCGACGCCGTGGTGCGTGGCGATGGCGATTCCGGTGCGGGCCGTCCGTGGCTCGCCTCGCCGCAGGTGAAGGTGTTGACGCCGAAACTGGTGCAGGCCGCTTGCGCATAACGCGCATAACGCGCATAACGCGCATAACGCGTGCGATGCGTATATTGCGTATTGCGCGTGTAACGTGGGGCGCGTATCGGAGAAAGGGGCGGTTTTCCGCCGCGACACGCACGTCGAAAGGATGATTTGGAAATCTTGATAAAACGTTTTATCATAATGTTGTGAGGTGATACAGAGACCGTACTCAACACCACACAACAATCGCATAAAACATCGCACAAAAAAAGAACACAACAAAGGCGGCAGCCGCGCGGACGCGAACGGCCGTCACAGCCAATCAACGAGGAAGGCGCAATCATGAAGAAGCTCATTCTTGATCTCGATACCGGCGTCGACGACGCGCTCGCCATCTCCTACGCGCTGGGCAGCCCGGAAGTCGAACTCATCGGCATCACCGGCACCTACGGCAACGTGCTCGTGGAACAGGGCGTACGCAACGCGCTCGCCGTCACCGACCTGCTCGGCCACCCGGAAGTCAAGGTCTACCAAGGCCTGTCGCACTCCAGCACCACCGACCATTTCGAAGTACTGCCAATCTCCGCGTTCATCCACGGCGACAACGGCATCGGCGACGTGGACATCCCCGACTCCAACCGTTCCGTCGAAACCGAATTGGCCGTCGACTTCATCATCGACGCCGTCAAGACTTACGGCAAGGACCTCATTTACGTGCCGACCGGCCCGATGACCAACATCGAAGCCGCACTGAAGAAGGCTCCGGAAATCAAAGACGAAATCGGCCAAATCGTGCTCATGGGCGGCGCACTGACCGTACCTGGCAACTGCAACGCATGTATGGAAGCCAACATCTCGCAGGATCCGGAAGCCGCCGACTACCTGTTCCGCTCCGGCACCCCGACCACCATGATCGGCCTTGACGTGACCCTGCAGACCCTGCTTACTTATAAGGAAACCCAACAGTGGCGCGACCTTGGCACCAAGGCCGGCAAGTTCCTCGCGGACATGACCGACTTCTACATCAAGGCCTACGAGACCACCTCGCCGCACCTCGGCGGCTGCGGCCTGCACGATCCGCTCGCCGTCGGCGTCGCCGTCGACCCGACGCTCGTCACCACGCTCGACATCAACATGAAGGTCGATGTGGACGGCCCGACCCGCGGACGCACCATCGGCGACGAAACCCGCCTCAACGACCCGGTCAAGACCATGAAGGTCGCCGTCGGCGTGGACGTGCCGAGGTTCCTCAACGAATTCATGACCCGCATCTCCGGCCTCGCCGCCAAAGCGCAGTGAGAGCACAATAACCGCGCAGTGAAAGTGCGGCGACCGTCGGCAATCGCAATAATCGCAAGAAAGGAAAGCGATCATGAGCGCAGCAGAAATCCTCTCCGCACTGGACCGCATCCACGGCACCGTTTCCGTGATCGGTTCCATGAACGCGGACTACACCGTCACCGCACAGCGACTGCCCGGGCCGGGCGAGACCATCACCGGCGGCCCGCTACAGCTGCTGCCCGGCGGCAAATCCGGCAACCAGGCCGCGGCGGCCGCACGCATCGGCGCCACCGTGCAGATGTTCGGCGCGGTCGGCTCCGACAACAACGCCGACTTCCTGCTCGGAGCGCTCGGCGAAGCGGGCGTCAACACCACGCACGTGCGCCGCGTGCTCGGCCCGTCCGGCACCACCGTCATCACCGTGGACGCGCACGGCGAGAACACCATCGTGTACTCGCCCGGCTCCAACGCGCAGGTGACCGTCGACTACGTCGAATCCGTGCGTGACGCGCTGACCCACTCCACAGTGCTCGGCCTGTGCCTGGAAAGCCCCATCGAAACCGTCACCGCGGCCGCACGCATGTGCCATGAAGCGGGCGTGAAGGTGCTGCTCAACGACTCGCCGTTCACCCCGTCCCTGCCGGCGGAACTGATTGAAGCATCCGACATCCTGCTCGTCAACGAGCATGAAATGGCGCAACTGCTCGGCATCGACGAGCCGGAGAACGACGATTGGGATTCGTTCGACTGGTGGCACGCGCTTGACGAACTGCGCGGATTCGGCTTCGAACAGGCGATCGTGACGCTTGGCGGCGACGGTTCCGTGGTGCTCGACGGCACCGCGGACGATCCGGAACACCGCGTCCAGCGCATCGCCCTGGTACGCGTCAAGGCCGTCGACACCACCGGCTGCGGCGATTCCTTCATGGGCACCGTGCTGGCCGGCCTGGCATCCGGACTGGCGCTGTCCGAAGCCGCCGAACTCGCCTCGTACGTTTCGGCGTACGCGGCCACCGGCTACGGTGCGCAGGCGTCCTACGGCAACGCGGCGCAGATCCGCGAGGCGTTCGCGTCCGCCGAATAGTCCGCGTCTGCCGAATGGTTCGGCAGCCCGTAATCTGATTTTCCCCAAACCATTGGCGTTGGTATGTGCCTTCTGCGTCGATGGTTTGGGGATTTTTTGATGTTGCCGACGGCAGTTTGGAGCGGTATGGTGAAACGCTTCCGCAACGGCCGCGTGCCGTGGGCACCCGCATTGTTATATTGGAGTTTGGCTTATTTTCACATATCGAACAATTGGGAAGGCAAGCATGTCGGCGATTCTCGAAGGCACTCCGGATAAGAAACTGGCTCTGGTGACGGGTCGCGCGTACCCCGAGCAGGCTCAGGAAACCGCAAAATACCTGGGAACCGACGTACTTGAGACCACCGCATACGATTTCGCCAACGGCGAGATGTACGTGCGTTACACCGAGCCCGTCCGTGGCGCCGACGCCTTCGTGATGCAGGCCCACACCGAGCCGATCAACAAGTGGATCATGGAGCAGCTCATCATGGTGGACGCCATGAAGCGCGCCTCCGCACGTTCCATCACCGTGGTCGCGCCGTTCCTCGGCTACTCCCGCCAGGACAAGAAGCATCAGGGCCGCGAGCCCATCACCGCACGCCTCATGTTCGACCTGTTCCGTTCCGCCGGCGCCGACCGCATCATGACGGTCGACCTGCACGCAGCCCAGGAGCAGGGCTTCTTCGACGGCCCGGTCGACCATCTCACCGCCATGCCGATCCTGCTTGACTACGTGCGCAACAGCATGCCGCTGGAGAACACCACCATCGTGTCCCCGGACGCCGGCCGCATCAAGGTTTCCGAACAGTGGGCCGCCAAGCTCGGCGGACTGCCGCTCGCCTTCATCCACAAGACCCGCGACACCACGCGCCCGAACCATGCCGAGGCACACGGCATCATCGGTGACGTGAAGGGACGCGACTGCGTGGTCGTCGACGACATGATCGACACCGCCGGCACCATCTGCGAGGCCGTGCGCACGCTGAACAATGCCGGCGCGAAGTCCGTGACGCTTGTCGCCACCCATGGCCTGCTGTCCGGTCCGGCCGTGGAGCGCCTGCGTGACTGCGGCGCCCGCGAAATCGTGCTCACCGACACCGTTCCGGTGCCCGAAGAGAAGCGCCTGCCGAACATGACCGTCCTGTCCGTGGCCCCGCTGCTGGCCGCCGGCATCCGCTCCGTGTTCGAATCCGGCTCCGTTTCTACGCTGCTCAACGGCCTGCCCGAAGACATGCGTCCGCGCAACATCTACGCCTGATATTTCGTGCGATTGCCATACGGCTATCGTGATATTTCAGGATTTATTACGATTTTTTGCGATTAAGCCCCGCTTGCGAGCGGGGCTTTTTGCTTGCCTCCGCACGTGATTTCGCGCCCGGCAGACGCCGTTTCGATACGTCGCGGCGTCGGGGTAGCCTGTACAAGTTGCCATCAATCGTGTCCATATGTTCATTGCGACTTATCGATGCCTGAAGGCAGCACGCATACACACTCCTGCCATGGAAGGTCCATGGCCGATAGTCCGAAGGAGGTGGGTGATGTCTGCGCATAAGTACGAACTGATGTTCATTGCTGATCCTGAGCTGGATGAGCGCGGTCTGAAGAAGCTGACCGAGCAGTATCTGGAAACTGTCACCAAGGAAGGCGGTGCCGTCGAGAACATCGACATCTGGGGCCGTCGCAAGCTTGCCTACGAAATCGCCGGCAAGACCGAAGGTAACTACGTCGTGGTCAACTACTCCGCTGAGCCGGCCACCAGCGACGAACTCGATCGTCTGCTGAACCTGAACGAATCCGTCATCCGCACGAAGATTCTTCGCAAGTAAGTAAACCAAGCTTTCTAAGCTGCAAAGTAAGTAGGTAACGACATGGCAGGTGAAACTGTAATCACCGTGGTGGGCAACCTCACGGCCGATCCGGAAATTCGTACCATTGGCAGCGGCGCCGCCGTCGCCAGCTTTACGATCGCCTCCACTCCGCGCACCTGGAACCGTAACTCGAACCAGTTCGAAGACGGTCAGGCCCTGTTCCTGCGCTGCTCCGCGTGGCGCGACATGGCCGAACATTGCGCGCAGAGTCTGTCCAAGGGCATGCGCGTCATCGCGCAAGGCCGTCTGCAGCAGCGTTCCTACCAGGCGCAGGACGGTTCCCAGCGAACCGTCATCGAGATGCAGGTCGACGAAATCGGCCCGTCCCTGCGCTACGCGACCGCCCAGGTGACCCGTCAAAGCTCGTCCGGCAACGGAGGCTTCAGCGGCAATCGCGGCGGCTACAACAACGCCAACAACAACGGCGGTTTCGGCGGCAACAACGGCGGATATCAGGGCGGCTCCAGCTATGCTGGCGGCGCCGGATATCAGGGTGGAGCCTCCGCTCCGGTCAACGCCGCTCCCGCACAGTCCGCTCCGGCCTCGGACCCGTGGTCAAGCTCGGATAACTCCGGCTCGTCCTTCGGTTCCTTCGGTTCCTTCGGCGCGTCCCAGTCCTTCGGAGGTTCCTCCGAATTCGGCGGCGACAGCGACGAACCGGAATTCTGACGGACCGAACCCCGTCCGCAACATAGGCGAACAGCGAAACAAGCAGCTTAATCGCAGTATTTCCAGATTTTAAGGAGAACATCAAGATGTCACGCAAGAGGCCGCAGCCGCCGGTCAAGCCGTTTAAGAAGAAGCCGAATCCACTGAAGGCCGCCAAGGTCACCGAGATCGATTACAAGGACGTCGCCCTGCTGCGTAAGTTCATCTCCGATCGCGGCAAGATTCGTTCCCGTCGTATCACCGGTGTCACCGTGCAGGAGCAGCGCGAGATCTCCAAGGCTATCAAGAACGCCCGCGAGATGGCCCTGCTGCCGTACGCCACGTCCGGCCGCTGATCTTAGAGAGGTTTGAACAATGGCTGAAACTAAGGTTATTCTCACCAAGTCCGTCAACCACCTGGGTCACCCGGGTGACGTCGTGGCCGTCAAGTCCGGCTACGCCCGCAACTACCTGTTCCCGCAGGGCCTGGCTTTCGCTTGGTCCAAGGGTGCCGCCGCCCAGATCGAGGCCATGAAGCGCGCTCGTCTGGCCAAGGCCGTCGCCACCCGCGAAGAGGCTGTTGCCGCCAAGGAAATCATCGAGGGTTCCACCGTCGAAATCGCTGCCAAGGTCTCCGAGTCCGGCAAGCTGTTCGGCGGCATCTCCGCAGAGAAGATCGCCATCGCGCTCTCCTCCAAGGTTGAGGTCAACCCGAAGAACATCACCGTTGAGCCGATCAAGACCACCGGTGACTTCCCGGCAACCGTCGCCCTGCACCCGGAAATCACCGCCAACTTCTTCGTGAAGGTCGTCGCTGAGTGATTTCGCCCCATTCACCGCTCGACGTCCTTACGGACCGGCGGTGAATGACTTCAGGCTGAAACACGTCTGAGCTTAAGCATCGAAAATCCCCCGTACCGATTGGTGCGGGGGATTTTCCTATATCCGCTCTTTAGCCGGCATCAGTCCTCATCGTCAATCGTGACGCTGAGCTTGCCATCCCTGATGCTGAAGCTGCCGTTGACGGTGAAGTGGGTGCTGTCGTCCTGAGACTCCCACGAATCGTCGAAATTCTTCTCTTCATACGTGCACTTCGCCTTGCCCTGCCGGGTGGAGAACGTGCCGTAATCGAGATCGATGTCGGACAGCTTCGGATAGACGCTGATGGACCACGCGAAGTTGCGGTAGTAGTCCTCGTCGTACAGGTCGAAGCCGAACGGGCAGCCTTCCGGCGCGTAGTCGGTGGACTTCGCGCATTCGTCCAGCTTGGCGTTCACGGCCTTGCTCAAGTCCTCCTTAAGCTTGGCCGTAGGCATGATCTTGAGATCGGCGGCATCGGAGTCCGCGTTCGTGCGCACCATGGTGATGCCGCTGGTGACATACCCCGACTTGCCGATCGACACCTTGTACGAACCCGGGTAGACGCGCAGCGTCCACGTGCCGCTGTCCGACTTCTCCGCATTCTTCGCGGTCACGTCAACACCGTTGACGGACAACGATTCCACGGCATTGGGCACCGACACGGTGATGGTCTTGAGCAGTGGGCTCGAGATCTTCCAATTCGGGAACAGCAGGAACTTCGACCCGTCCTTGTTGATGGTGAGCGAATCGTTGACGTTCTTGCCGTTCAGCGAATACGTCACGTTGACCTTGGCCACGCCTTCGACGGTTTTGACACTATCGATATGCGGGTTGGCGATCGTGGCGTTGTCGGCCTTCGCCACGGCGTCGGACAGCAGCTTGAGCTGGTTCTTGCCCACCTGCGGATCGGCGATGCCATTGGCTTTGCCATACTTGCCGTCGGCAATCGCCGTCAGATAGCTCTGCGCCACGGATTTCGCGCTGAAGACGGTCGAGTTGAGCACACCGTAGACAATGCCCAACACAATCAGGGCACCGATCACGATGCCGCCGATAAGGATCGTCTTCTTAGTTTTTGGGTCGAGCGGCTGACCTGCCCCCGGAGCTGCGACCGGCATAGAAGCCGCGCCTGCTGGCGATTGCGGCAGCGGCACCGCACCCGTTGCCGTGTTGCCCGTTGTCGTATTGGGCATGGACGTCGGGACGACCGGTTGTGGAACGGCCTGTGAAACAGGCGTTGCGGTAGGAGCGGTAGGAGCGGGCATCGGCGCAGCCGGCGTCGCGGGCTGGGGGACCGATGCGGCCGGAGCTGCCGGAGTAGTTGGATTGGCCGGCTGTGCGGCAGCCGAAGCCGTCGGCATGGTCGCTGTTGCGGTCGTGCCGCTCGCCGTGGCAGAGGTCTTCTTCATGCCGTAGGACGGATCGCAGGACTTGACGTAATCGACCACGTTCTGCGGGGTCTGCTGCACGGTGCCGCCGACGACGATCCGCCACATGCCCGGCAGGGACGCCACCAGCGTCGGACCGAACGTCATCGCGGCCACCTCGATCAGGAACGCCCAGATGCCGGCGACGAGGAAATACCACATCGGGGTCGTCATCGACATGCTGGACGAGGCGTATCCCGCCGCGAAATAAGTGAACAGGAACTCCGCGGCCAGCCAGAACACCATCGCGGCCACCGGAGCCTTCCACGTATGCTGCCAGCCCGCGTAATACGGGTCGTACATATTGCGCGCGGTCTCACGCAGCGCGATATAGAACGTGGCAAGCAGGAACAGCACGAAGCAGATCCACAGAATCCAGCCATAGTGGCTGAGGGAGGACACGTTGAACAACGTGATCGTATGGACGCTGTAGCTGGACGTCGAGAAGGCGATGCCGCCGAACGAGGACAGCGAAATCAGCATAAGCGGCAGAGCCGGGAACAGCAGCGGAACCAGCAGCAGACCGCCTGCGCCGAGATGGTTCGCGGCGGACATGGCGATCGTCGCCACCAGGCCAAGCACCAGGAACAGCACGCCGTAGATCGCAAACGATTCGACCAGCGTGCGCACGAAGCCACGAGCGCGATGCGCCCAACGCCAAGCGGCGGAGAAGACGTTACCCGAATCGCCCGCATACTGTGCCAACGCGTAGCCGGCCAGCGCACCGGCCGTCGACAGCAGGAACGCCATGCAGAACGTGCGGAAGGACACGCCGGAAAGCGACGCGGAAGCGGAATAGTCGCTGTAGGAACCACCCACCGTTACCGGGAAGATGGCGGCGAAGACCAGCAGCACCAGGCCGGACAGCACGCCGACGATCAGCGAGCTGATGACGCCCGTCCACTTGAAACGAAGCGCGAACCTGCGTGCCAGCATGTATGCGCCGAACGCGGCGCCGATCGCCAATGCCACGCCGGGCAGTCCGACCGGCAGCGTCACGCTGACGTGCGAGGCGTCAATGCCGAGATTGCTCAGCGAGAAGCCCTGGGAGCTGGTTTTGAGATTCAGCGAACCGCCAACGCCGAGCGTCATCACGGTGAAGAGAATCTGGAAGAAATTCGGGCCGGAGCCGGACACACCGTTGTTGCCCAGGAAGGAGGCGGTGTCGGAAAAGCCCGGAATGCCGGCAAGCCCGTTGCTGGCCGCGGCATTGCCCATGAAGAAGACGATCGATGCGAGCAGCGCGAACACCACGCTCGCGCCGAGACCGATGCCGAGGCTGGCGCCCATGGTCTTCATGGACTGCGGTGTGGTCAGCGCGGTGATGGTGGGATCGGCCGCCGGACGGGCGATTTGCTGGGTCGGCTGGCTTGGCTGCGGCGCTGCTGCCGGCTGCGGGGCCGGGGACGGCGCATACTGGAACTGCTGCGTCGGCGCGGCCTGTGGTGCCACCGTTTGCGTTGCCTGCGCCTGAGCGGTCGGCTGTGCTTGCGCCGCCGGTTGCGGTGTGGTGGGCTGCGGGACGGTGGTTTGTGGAGCTGCCGGTGCGGCGCTATTGGGCAGTGGGACGGCAGCGGTCGGCATCTGCGGGGCCGGTGCCATGTGCGGCGCGGAAGACAGCATGGTGCCGTCATCGGATTCCGGCGCGGCCGGCGCTTGCGGTGCCGCCGCGGTCGTTTGGATGAGCGGTGAGCCGCACGAGGCGCAGAATTTAGCGCCTTCGATGGTCGGCTGACCGCAATTTGGGCATGCCATAGGTAAGCCTTTCTCCTTCTTGATGCGCGTCATATACTCCTGTGACGCGCCATGGTCCTTATTATAAAGGGCCTCTGGCGCGTCGACGGGCTCGACGATGATGCGTGCTATTCGGCTCGCCGCGGTGGAAATGTGTGATGGAAAAGTTCGTGCCGTTGACTGTCGGAGTGGTTGCATTGCGCCAGAATGTGAAGAAAATGTGATTACTTGGATTTTAGGGCGCCATCGCGCCGCATTTTTCGTCGTATGACGCGATGTGCACCATAGATGGCGATTTGCTGAAAACGTTGGAAAATAGCGGTTTTATGATTGCGACACGCCGAGGGTTGCGTTCTTTCCGATTCTGAGTATATTTACTCCATGTGCTCAGCGAGAACAAAAACCTCGCCAAGACCAACGCCCCTTTAGCTCAGTTGGTTAGAGCAGCTGACTCTTAATCAGCGTGTCCAGGGTTCGAATCCCTGAGGGGGCACAGACAAGACCCAAGCCAATGGTTTGGGTCTTTTTCGTATTTCGGACATGTGTCCACCCAAAGCCGCGTTACTTCCTCCGTACGGAGTAAGGTAGTGCGCTGTTGTCCGCCCAGAGCGGAATCGCAATTCATCTCGAATCGCACGAATCGTAAGAATCGTTAGAGAAGAAGCAATAGAGGAAACTGCAGTGGAATACACACTCTTCACCAAGCTTGCCGCGGAATTCGTCGGCACCGCCGTGCTGATGGTCTTCGGCAACGGCGCTGTCGCCAACGCGGAACTGAAAAACACCAAGGGCTACCATGCCGGCTGGCTGAACATCGCCATGGGCTACGGCTTCGGCGTCATGTTCCCGGTCCTGATGTTCGGCGGCGTCTCCGGCGCCCACATCAACCCGGCCATGACCCTCGCGCAGGCCGTCAACGGCATGTTCCCGTGGAACGAGGTCCTGCCGTACATCATCGCCCAGCTGCTCGGCGCAGTGGCGGGCCAGCTCATCGTGTACGTCACCTACCTGCCGCACTACAAGGACACCGACGATGCCGAAGCCATCCTCGGCACCTTCTGCACCACCGACGCGCACAACGACCGCGTGAACTACTTCCTCAACGAGTTCTTCGGCACCTTCATGCTGGTGCTCGGCGCCCTGTGCTGCCTGTCCCTGCCGTGGGGCAAGGCGAACCCGGCCGCCGCATCCATCGTCGTCGGCTTCATCGTGTGGGGCCTCGTGACCTCCATGGGCGGCCCGACCGGCCCTGGTCTGAACCCTGCCCGCGACCTCATGCCGCGCCTCCTGCACGCCATCCTGCCGATTCCGAACAAGGGCGATTCCCGCTGGGGCGAGGCCTGGATTCCGGTCGTGGCCCCGATCGCAGGCGCGATCGTCGGCGCGTTCCTGTTCAAGGTGCTGTTCGCCTGAGCATTACTTTGACGATTGCCGGCATTCGTCTGGCATGCTGGTAAGGCCCGTGATTCCCTCCGGAATCGCGGGCCTTACGCATAGGTGGTATGCATGGCGGTCGGCGGCTTCGGCATGTTGACTGAGACTGGTACTGTTGCCGAAGAGAGAAACATCACCATATCGGGAGGCTGGATTGAAGCGGATTCGTCGTATCATACGTGCGCTCGATCCGAAAGCCGACGCCACAATGGGCCAACGGGAACGGCTTGAGGCGTTTCGCATCCGCAGGGCCGCCGTGCTGGTGCTCGTGCTGTTCCTGCTGATCGCATCGATGACGTCCTGCAGCGTGCACGCACTGCTGGTCCGCATGACGCCGAACACGCAGACGACGGCACAAGCCACGCATTCGACGTCGGCCAAGAAGCCAGCCAAGAAAACAGCCAAAACCAATCAGCATAAGACGGCCAAAAAAACCAAACCGGAAACCAAACAATCGCAGGAAGAGCAGGCCGTCGCCAAAGCGGTGAGCGCGCAATCGGCGGCACTGAGCGACGACGAGAAAACCGCGATTCTGAACAAAGCGCAGGAAACCGCGCAAAACAGCGGCAAACCGGTAACGCAATACCATTACTGCATCGCAACCAAAGGAAACGTCGGTTCGGCCGACGAATTCGGCAACGCGGCGTTCCGCATCCTCAACGACGAACACGGATGGCCACGCGCCGGAGCCATATTCGACCAATCCACGGACGGCAACTGCGATTTCAATCTCGTGCTGTCCCAAGCGTCGGAAATGACGTCGTTCTCGCCATCATGCTCGGTGGAATACAGCTGCAGGGTCGACAACAACGTGATCGTCAACGACGACCGTTGGAACGGTGGCACGCAACAATGGCTCGCCGCCGGCGGCAACCTGGCGCGATACCGCACGATGGTGATCAACCATGAGGTCGGACACCGGCTGGGGCACATCGACAACGAAACGACCTGCGCCGGCGAAGGCCAGTTGGCGCCGCTGATGCAGGAGCAATCCATGCATTTGGACGGCTGCAAGGTCAACGAATATCCGCTTGACTCGGAGCTGTGGATCGGCTGAACGTCGACTGCTTCCCGTTATTTTCTGCTGCTTTCTGCTGTTTCCCGGACTGACCGGGTCGTCTCGGCAATTCGGCGAGATCCGGCCAGCCGTTGTCACAAGCCGAAATACGCGTCGAAATCGTCTTGGCTGATACTGCGGTCGGCCGTATCGGCCCGTACCTTACCCCAATCGAACTCCTGCAACGCCTCGACGGCGCTCATCGGCTGCGGACTGGTATGCGCGGAATCGCCCTGCAAACCAAGCAGCCACGCACAATAGCCGACAACCTGCTCCGCGGTGACGCCATGCGCGCGCAGCGCCCCCATATCCAAAGAACGCTCGCGTTTGGCGAGCCTGCGGCCGGCCGCGTTGTCGATAAGCGGCAGATGCGCGTACCGTGGGTTTTCGGGGTTATATGGGGTGTATTGCGATTGTGGTGCGTGCTGCGATGGTGCAGAAGCCTGCGTTTTCGCCTTGCGGAATCCCGCCTTGATAAGCGCTCGGCGAATGGCGATTTGCAGGGCGTTCGACCGGAGCAGGTCGCGGCCGCGCACGATGTCGTCGACGCCCATGTCAAGATCGTCCACGACCACCACCAGCTGGTAGGAGAACAGGCCGTCGGCGCGGCGCACGATGGTGTCGCCGACGTCGTGCGCCAGATTGAATTCCTGATGGCCGAACACTGCGTCATCGAATTGGACGGTTGCGTGCGGGTTTGTGTCGGCGGGCATGGCGATGCGCAGCGAATGGCGGTCGCCGTTGGCCAGCCGCTGCCGGACGGTATCCGGATTGCTGGCGATAAGCCGGCGGCACGTGCCGGGATACACCATGAAACGGTCGCCTTCCTGCGGTGCGGAGGCTGCGCGGATGTCGGCGCGCGAGCAGAAGCAAGGGTAAATCAGCGGGGTTGTGCCAGCGATTGCGTTGTTGGCTGCGCTGCCGACTGCGGGGGTGTGGTTGTTGCGCTCGTCAAACGGCGAATCGTATGCGTCGTCAATCGTCAGGTTTTCCAAGCAATGCAGCGCCTCACGGTACAGGTCGTGCCGAGCGGATTGGAACACCGGATCGCCGTCCCAATCCAAGCCAAGCCAATGCAGATCGTCCATCATCAGTTCGGCCGCGCCGGGCACCACGCGCGGTTCGTCGATGTCTTCGATGCGCAGCAGCATGCCGTCGCCGCGGCTGCGCGCGGACAGCCATGCTCCGAGCATCGCATAGATGTTGCCGATGTGCATGCGGCCTGATGGGGTGGGGGCGAAACGACCTGGCACGGGGTTCCTTCCTGTCGTTGGCGGGCGGTTCGGTGTTGCCGATGCGGAGACCGGTTGCGCCGATGCTTGCAACTGTACCTGCATCGGCGGCCGGAACGGCGGGTTTCGTGGGACGCGATTGTGGAATGCGTTGCTGGACGTGCCGTGACGTGCCATGCCGAGGTTGCAGCGTGCTCCGAAAACGTGCCGTCGCTGTGAGATATCTCACAGTGTGAGAAGGATATTTAGCGCATGGTGATACGGGCCGCGCGTTTCGTTTGGGGTGTGCGTAAGGTGGTGTGCGTCATCCGGTATTCTGGGTGGTGATTTCGGCAATTCGGTCTATGCGTTATCGGTATGGCCGGTCAAAAGGGGATTTACAAGGGGCGAATATGACGAAGCGACAGTTCAGCAGAGCGGAAATCGAATACCTGCGTACATTGCCGTCGATCGACGCGGTGACGGACAGCAGAATCACGTATGCGAGGGAATTCCAAATCGACTGCATGAGGCGGTATCTGCAGGGGGAGAAGCCAACTGCGATCTTCATTTCCGCGGGATTGAGCCCATCGGTCATCGGGCACAAGCGCATCGAACGCAATATCGCACGCTGGAAGCGCGACGAGGACATCATGCGCAAGGCGGCCGAAGAGCCGGAACCGCATGATACGGCTGTGGACAGCCACAATGCGATGTCGGAAGTGCCGTTGGGCAAGATTCAATCGCTGGTATGCCAGGTGATGGTGTTGAGCGATCGCGTCGATAAATTGGAGCGTTTGGTGGAGGGGCTGCGCAAGGGGGATAAAATCTGAAAAAAAGTTTTCAGATTTATTGGTTTTTTCCGGCGGTTCGCGCGCATTTATCTGATACATTAAATGCGTAGACGGAGTCTTTGAAGTCCCCCTTCTACTGCCGTCTGGTTTTATAGCCCGCGCGAATTTATGACCGCTTTATCGCTTCACTTCAGGTCATCGCGCGGGCTTCTTTATACGTTGTCGGCGGTTTTCTGGTAACACTGGTATCGAAATATCAGCCGACATGCCGGAAACGGTGGTGCCGGCCGCGGACCGGCGGTCGAATGAACTTGCGAGAGGTGGACGATGACTGCATACATGGATCACAAGAACCTCGCCAACGAGGTGATCGACGATGCGCGCGCACGTGAGATCACGGACGGCGTGCATCGTGTGCTCGACCGCATCGCGGCAGCTGAGGAACAAGCCGGACGCGAAGCCGGCTCCGTGCGCCTGCTGGCCGCCACGAAGACGCGCGACATCGGCGAAATCATGGTTGCGATTGATGCCGGCGTGCGCATGATCGGCGAGAACCGTCCGCAGGAAGTGACGGCGAAGGCCGAAGGGCTGGCACGGCGATGCGCGGAACGCGGGTTTTCGCTGGGCGTCGCAGGCGCCGCGCCGGATGCTGCGGCGGAGCATATTCCATTCCACCTGATCGGCCAGCTGCAAAGCAATAAAATCGGCAAAGTGCTGCCGGTGGTCGACACTATCGAATCGGTCGATTCAATCGATTTGGCAGAAAAAATTTCACGTAGAGCCGTGGCTCGCGGTATTACTGTCGGCGTGCTGCTGGAAGTCAACGAATCCGGCGAGGAATCGAAATCCGGTTGCGATCCGGCGCACGCCATCCGCATCGCGCAGAAAATCGGCACGTTGGACGGCATCGAATTGCAGGGACTGATGACGATCGGCGCGCATGTGCACGACGAAACGGTGATTCGCCGCGGTTTCTCGCACCTGCGCAAGACCCGCGACCTCATCCTCGCATCCGGCGAACCGGGCACGGACCGTTGCCGGGAACTGTCGATGGGCATGACCGGCGACATGGAACTGGCCATCGCCGAAGGTTCCACCATCGTGCGCGTCGGCACTGCGATTTTCGGTGAGCGTGCGTTCATCTGAGCGCTTTCTTTGACTTTTTCTGTTTTTTTAAGGATTTGCGGGGCTCGTCCGCCTGGATTGCATTCGTCTGACTTGCATTCCTCTGAAAAACGGCTTGTCTGAGCTGCGTTCCGCCGGTAGGTGGGGTGCTGCGCGGTTTGGTGCCAAAATTGCCGGTTTCGTGCCTGAAACCGTTGTCTTTCTAGGGGTAAGCCCTCCTATAGGGGGCAAGGGCTTTCGTATGGCGGGTGTGAACATGGGTGTGTTCGAAGGAGAAACCCATGTTTTGGTCTGCCTCTCGATTGATGAGTAAACCCGTCCGTCTGCTCGCCCGCAGGACGGATTCCTACGTGCATGCGCATACGGTGCTGCGTTCGCCCATGCGGCTGTTCGGTGCCGTGGCGGGCGCCTCGGCTGATTCCTATGATGCCGGTGACGATAACGATGGCATCGGCAATGGCGCCGGAGTCGGATCTGATGCCGGTGCAGCTGCCGACAGTGGTCATGCCGGAACTGTTGCGTTCGCTGGAACGTCTGCTGGAACGTTCGCTGGAACGCCGTCGTTTTACGAGGCGATTGACATTGCCGATGTGGTTCGTGCGCGCAGGCTGCGGCGGATTCGTTTCATATTGGTGCGGTGCGTGTCCGTGCTGCTGATCGTGGGCGCGGTGGTGGTCGCGTCGTTGCCGTTCGCCATGCAGGCGCATTCCGCGCGGCGCTTGGCCGAGACATCCGATTCGGCGGCTCGCACGGTTGCCGGATGGCCGTATCCGATGGCGATGGAGGAGTTGGAACGGGCGCGCGCATACAATCGGCGGCTTGCCGTGGAAGGACAGCCGGTATTGGGCGAGGCGGCCGATCCGTTCACTACCAGACCGGCTGGCACTGCCGGAGATGCTGATGTCGCCGACGATTCGGCGCCTTCCGGCGGTGCCGGGCTTTCCGCGGCGGACACGGACGCGAACTATCAGGGCCTGCTGGATTCCGGCGCAGGCATCATGGGCACGGTATTGGTGCCCAAAATCGGCGTGGAACTGCCGATTCGGCATGGTACGTCCGAACCGGTGCTCGCCGTCGGTGCCGGGCATCTGTACGGCACCAGCCTGCCGGTCGGCGGCACTGACTCGCATACGGTGGTCACCGGGCATCGCGGCCTGGTCAAATCGTTGATGTTCACACGGCTCGACGAACTGCACGACGGCGATTTCATGTACATCAAAGTGATGGACGAGACGCTGGGATACGAAGTGGACCGAATCAGCGTGATCGAACCGGACGACGTCTCACGGTTGAAAATCGTGCCCGGCGAAGACCGGCTGACGTTGATGACCTGCACGCCATACGGCATCAACACGCATCGGCTGCTAGTCTCCGGGCATCGCGTCGCAATACCGCTGCCCGCGCCAGATCCGGCCGACGTGCGCGACGAACGTGCGACCGAACTGGGCGCGCTCGCCATGACCATCGTTTGCACGATGGGCGGCATGCTGTTGTGCTGCATGGTCGTGCGGTCGATGCGGCCCCGACACCGAATCATGCGGCACGCTTCCGCCTGGCCGCGTAAAGGATAAGGGGGAAGGCCGCGATTTTCGCGGGTCCGTACGTTCCCCGAACCCATCAATGGAGGGGACAGGTTTCAAAACGTTCATCCATAAGGTTCAAGGCATGGAGGCGCATAGGCAATTCGCCGCAGCGCCATGAGAGATGGACATGTCATGAAGTGGATGAAGGACCCGCTTGCCGGCTTCATAAGCCGGTGTGGCGCGCGGATGGGAAAATTCACCGCATTGCTTGTCACGATTGCGATGCTGGCCGGCACCACGGGAGCCGGCGCGACCGCGTTCGCCGACGAAACGGTGACGGATGGCGGCAACGTGGCCGCCGAATCCGCAGCGAGCCAGCCGGAATCGACACAACAATCCGATGCTGAAAACGCAGTCGGATCGGACGTTGCCGACATTGCCGGGCAAGATGTTGCCGGACAGTCCGCAACGGACGATGACGACGCACAATGCCTTACGGACGACGGCGAATCGCAGCAGCCATCGAACGAACAAGCGCAATCGCAACTGCAGTCGCAATCGCAACCGGAACAACCGTCGGAGACGGTGCCGGAACAGCGGCAGCCGTGCGATAAGACGGAACAGCCGAATGAGCAGAAGGAGCAGGAACGGCAGGCGGTTAGGCAGCCGACGGCTGAGAACGCTGACGTACCTGCAAATGGTGCTGCACCGGCTCAAGACGGCGATCGAAACGACCATGCCGGCGAAAATCGCACGGATGCTGTGGCGAATGGCGATGCGGGCGCGACAGCCGATGACGGCAAAACCGGCGATGCGGACGATGCTGACAACGATGGCAACACTGCTGAAGATGCCGACGATACCGACAAGAACGGTAAGAATGACGCCGACAAGGATGCCGCGTCGGCTCAAAACGGCAACGATAACGACAAGAATGATGCTGCCAAAGACGATGCCGACGCCGACGAACACATCATGCGCGATCGCTTCACCTTCAATCGCAAAACCGTGATGCGTGCCGCGCGTAACGTCGCCGTGCCGCAGCCGGACCACACGAAAAGCATCACATACAACAACGGCGGCAAATACACGCTGAACCTCAACGTGGTGGGCAAGGATACCCGCGAAAGCCATGAGACCACGGAGAAAATCGAAGTGGTGCTCGTACTGGACACGTCCGGATCGATGAACTACTGCATGGACGGAAGCCAAAGAAGATGCAACAAATCGAATCCGAAGCGGTTGACGGCGCTGAAAGAAGCGGCGACCAGCTTCATCGACGCCACCGAGACCACCAACGACACCATCCAGGACGAAAACAGCAAAGTGCGAATCGCCATCGCTCAATTCGGGCAGACATCCGGCGTGGTGAGTTCCCTGACCAGCGATACCGCCGCTCTGAAATCATCGGTGAACAGGCTATCCGCCAATGGCGCGACCCCTGCGGACAAAGGCATGACCGCCGCGCAGACGGCATTACGGCAGGCAAGGCCAGGCGCGAAGAAAATCGTCATCTTCTTCGCGGACGGTGTGCCGACCACGCAAAGCGCTTTTAGCACAAGAGTCGCCAATAACGCCGTGCAAACCGCGCTCGCCATGAAATCGGCCGGCACGCTCATCTACAGCATCGGCATCTTCGAAGGCGCCAATCCGGAGCAGCAATCGTTCGGTAACAGGGAGAACGACCAAGCCAACCAGTTCATGCACGCCGTATCCAGCAACTATCCGAACGCCACCGCGTACGACAAAGCCAATTGGGGTACGGGCGGCAACCTCGGCTACTACAAGGCCACCAACAGCGCTGACGACCTGACGAAGATCTTCGACGACATCCAGAAGGAGATCACCACGGGAAGCGCCTACAGCGGCGTCTCGATCGTCGACGAGCTGTCCGAATACGCGCAGGTCGATGGCGTTGTCTGGAACATGGCCAGCATGCGGAACTTCGGCGGAGCGACCTACTACCGGGTGACCGGCGGCGTGACGCTCAACGTGACGAATCTGCCTTCGGGGGCTACGCCTCCAGTGCTGGAACGTGATTACACATTGTGGTACAGCGACGCCGGCAACGGCAAGATCCGCGTCGAATTCGCCGGCGATTACGAGCTGCTGCACAACGCGACCTACACGCTCTCGTACGGCATAGTGCCAACCGACAGCGCCTACGCGCGGGTCAATATGGTCGACGGCGGCATCAACTACGACGCGACCGGCGACGCGGGCACCGGCACGACCTCCGCAGGAAAGCCGGGCTTCCGATCGAACGCGTCGGCGCAGGTCTGTTACACCTTCGACAAGCAGTCCGTCTGCGCGGCCTACCAGCATCCCGTATTGCAGGTGCCGTCCGCCAACGTGGTCGTGACGAAACATTGGGAAGGCGGAATGCCGGCGAGTGGAGCCACATTGCGCATCGATTTCATGCAGGGCGGCGCATCGAAGCTGGGCAAAGACCTTTCCGAAGATGACGAGCTGCCTACCGGCGAATGGCAGTACGCATTCCGTGGCGTGATGGCAGGCGACTACACCGTCACGGAAGGCAACATCGCCGGCTATCACGCGAAAGGCAACGTCACCTCAGTGCCGATCAGCATCACCAGAGCCGACATGTGGAGCGCGTTCGACAAGGGACAGACCGCCACCTACGAAGCCTCGTTCACCAACGTGAAAGAGACGGTGGCCGCGCTGCCGCTGTCCGGCGCATCGGAAGGACGGACCTGGCTGGTCGTGGCCGGCGTCACGGCACTGGTGCTGCTGCTTGCGGGCATCGTCGGACTGGCTTTGATCGGGCGCGGACGGCCGTGACGGAACTGCCGGACGGCAATCGCAATTCTCTGATCGCAATCCGGCAATCGCAATTTTTCAATCACAACTAAAGAGCAACACAACTTACGAAACTTCCCATAAAACCAACCAATCGGCTGCGGTAACAAGGCCGACCAAACCAAGGAAGAGAGGTCTCTCATCATGAAGACGAGAAGGCTTTGTGCAGTAATCGCCGCGGCGGCAACGTTGCTGGGCGGTATGGCGTTCGGCACGGCCGGAGCGTATGCGGCCGGCAGCGCATCGATCGAAGTGCGGCATTCGCAGGAAGGGCACACCTATTCCGCGTACAAGTTCGCGTCATTGACGGTGGACGGTGACGCGGTGCAGGTCGATACGGATGCTGACTGGGTTCAAGCAGTGACCGAAGCGGTGGTCGAAGCCAATAACGCGATGGATCCGGCCGGTACCATGCCGAGCGAATACGACAGCAATCCCGCTGCATTCGCAGCCACCAAAACCGGCGACAATGATGCAGCTTGGTTCCGCGAGTTTGCGAAAGCGATGAAGGCCGGCACCGGCGTTACGGCTGACGGAACCGTTGCCGGTAATGGCGGGGCTGCGACCATCGGCTCGCTTGATGAAGGCTGGTACCTCGTTACCGACACTGACAAGGACGGCGAACTGGG
>OHWB01000221.1_pt1 | contig 20442 bp, 16 predicted proteins | sample 1579591 | NCBI WGS metagenome assembly OHWB01 (sample SAMEA3882503, study PRJEB24775) | human gut metagenome | biome: human-associated habitat; feature: intestine environment; material: feces | place: Netherlands | collected 2009/2010 | reverse complement strand
CGTCCTGCAAAGATACTAATTCCTTTTCATTCACGTACTTGTCCATCCAGTTGAACAACTGACCTTCCCTGAGAATGGTTGACACTTTTGGGGGTGCACCGCGCGAGTGCGAGAGAAATGAAAGTGTGGCCGAAGGACAATCCGGTCACACTTTCATGCTTTGTTTCACGTCGCTTCGACAGACCCGGCGACAGGACGGGAACTACTTCTCCTGCTGCGGACGGAGATCCAGACTGAGCTCGTCGAGCTGGGACTGGTCGATCCGGGACGGGGAATCGATCATCACGTCACGGCCCTGGTTGTTCTTCGGGAAGGCGATGAAGTCACGGATGGACTCCTTGCCGGCGAATAGTGTGCAGACACGGTCGAAACCAAATGCCAGACCTCCGTGAGGCGGAGCACCGTACTGGAAGGCGTGGATGATGAATCCGAACTTATATTCAGCCTCCTCAGGACCGATGCCCAGAACCTCGAACATTCTCTTCTGAACCTCCGCATCATGGATTCGGATGGAACCGCCACCGAGTTCTGTGCCGTTCAGCACGAAGTCGTAGGCATTGGCGCAAACCCTTTCGAGATCCTCCTTCTTGTCGCTGTAGAACAGGTTCATGTGCTCAGGCTTCGGTGCGGTGAACGGGTGGTGCATCGCGTAGAATCGTCCGTCCTCCTCGCTCCACTCAAGAAGCGGGAAGTCCACGATCCAAAGCGGCGCGAAGACCTTAGGGTCACGAAGGCCGAGCCTGTTGCCCATCTCGATACGCAGAACGCCAAGCATTGTCTGCACCTTGCGGTTGCTGTCACCTGACATCACGAACACGATGTCACCGGTCTTGGCCTCAACGGCCTCGGCGATGACTTTCAACTCGTCAGGTGAGTAGAACTTGTCGATCGAGGACTTGACGGAGCCGTCGGCGTTGAGCTTGATGTAGATCAAGCCCTTGGCTCCGACCTGAGGTCTCTTGACCCACTCGGTCAGCTCATCGATCTGCTTGCGGGTGTATTCAGCGCCGCCCGGAACCGCGATGGCTCCGACGTAGGCAGCGTCCTCAAGAACGGAGAAGCCTTTGCCTTTCACCTTGTCTGTAATCTCGTGAATGGTCATTCCGAAACGGACATCCGGCTTGTCAGAACCGTACTTGTCCATCGCGTCGTACCAGCTCATACGAGGCATAGGGTTAGGAATATCAACCCCGAGGACATTCTTGAACATCGTCCTCATCATTCCCTCGAACATATTCAGGACATCCTCCTGCTCGACGAAGGACATCTCACAGTCGATCTGGGTGAACTCCGGCTGACGGTCGGCGCGCAGATCCTCGTCACGGAAGCAGCGCACGATCTGGAAGTAGCGGTCGTAGCCGGCGACCATCAGCAGCTGTTTGAAGGTCTGAGGAGACTGTGGAAGGGCGTAAAACTGCCCCGGATTCATCCTGGAAGGCACGACAAAGTCGCGGGCTCCCTCCGGAGTGGACTTGATCAGGTACGGAGTCTCGATCTCCATGAAGTTGTGTGCATCGAGGTAGTTGCGCACCTCGTGGGCCAGTCTGTGCCTGAGAGCCAATGCCTTCTGGAGCGGATTTCTTCTCAGGTCCAGATAACGGTACTTGGCGCGGAGATCCTCGCCGCCGTCGCTCTCGTCCTCGATGGTGAACGGAGGGGTGACGGACTTGTTGAGGATGTTGATCGCCTCAAGTTTGATCTCGATGTCACCTGTGTCCATCCTGGCGTTCCTGCTCTGACGCTCGACTACCTCACCGGTGGCCTGGATGACATATTCACGGCCCAAAGAGGTCGCTGTCTCCACCAAAGCTGCGTCTGCGTCCGCCTCAAGCACGAGCTGCGTGATGCCATAGCGGTCACGCAAGTCAATGAAAGTCATTCCGCCGAGCTTCCTTGACCTCTGCACCCAACCGGCGAGGGTCACCTTCTGCCCGACATTCTCAATGCGGAGTTTCCCGCACGTGTGTGTTCTGTACATATTGATATGTTTTGAATATTCCTACTTACGCGGTCTGCATCTCTCTCGAGGACCTACAACTTGCAAAGTTAGCAAATTCTCCCCAAGAATGATTGAATATGCCTGATTTTCATTCAGCCCACATTCTGGCACCATAGACTACCCTCTTTCCTTCGTGGAGGGCAAAGCCTTTGTTATCAAGACAGAACACAGAGTTACTCCACGCCATACGAGGAAGGAGTAGCATCCGTTAAAATATTAATATTCAACATGTTGCCCTCCATGGTATTTTCTACAGGCCTCTGAAAGGGGACCTCATTTCATTCCAAGGCACACTAAAGGTCAGGAATACTAATAGGTGTGCAGGCTGAAGCCTTGGGCTGAGGGGAGGTAGTTTACGCCCCACCAGCACATCTGGAGGAGAAGGAAGGAGAATATCAGGAGGAAAAGGGTGCGATGGAGAGCTTTGTTGGAGTGTGATGCCACTTCAATGGCTGGCGAGTTCTGTCGAGCTATGGCCTCTGAGCCTGCCGAAGTGACCGAAGATAAAGCAGAGCCTTGGCGGAGATGCATGTACAGAAGATAGCTGAGCCAGGTGGCGGCGGCCCAGGTTTCCTTAGGATCCCAGGTCCAGTAGTCACCCCAGGCCTGTTTGGCCCAGAGGGCGCCCATCACTATACCCATTGTGATGAATCCCCAGCCCATGCGCACCAGGGTGTCGCAGAGGCGCAGGTCGCCTTGAAGGGACGGTGACAGGGGACTTGCGGTCGCATCGACAGTGGCAGGAGTTGTTGACCCAGTGGCCGGAGCGGATCCCGCGGCTGAACGGCGGGTCAGCCAGAGAATACGGATGGCGAGGATGGTGGCGATGCCCATCACGGCGTAGGCGAACATATAGACGATGACGTGCGGGACGAACCACGGGCTGCGGAGAGCCGGCATAAGTTCTTCAGTGTGAATCTCTGGCTTGAATATGTTGATGCCGGCGAACATCACAGCCATCAGGCATCCGAACGGAAGTACCCAGCGGTAACGCCAACGAAGATACACCACGAGCCCGATCAGCGAAAGGAACAGGCTGAACCAAAGGCGGGTCTCCCCCATAGTGCGGAGAGGCGGACGCCCAAGCGAAATCCAGACCCCGACAATGAATGTCATGAATATGGCAGAGCCGCATCCGGTCAGAACGGCGGCCGGGAGCCTACGTTTGGAAATCACGGAGACAATCGCTCCTGAAATCCAGAACAGTGACGCTGCCAAGGCGAACCAGACAAACGAATCCCAACTCATAACCGTTCCTCCTTTTCATTGAAAGTTTCACATCCTAAGGGAGCGGCGCCATCTTGTAGTTTTACAGACAATGGTCCTTTCTTTCCAAAAGACGGTTTGAAGCCAGCAAAGAACACCATCGCCGCGGCTGAGACAAGCAGCAGCCACAATGCAATGCGGAAAACCTCCGACAAAGGCGAACAGACACACTTGAATATGCTTGCGAACTCTCCTCGTTCCGTGTCCGACAGGTAGTCCGACTGATAAATCCACCACGAACCGACCTTTGCAGGGTGGTTCACAGCGATTTTGATCTCTGATGAGCGGCCGTCAGGAAGGGTCAAGGTGACCTCGGAAGAATATTCATAAACGGAGAAATCCCTGAGTGTCAACTCGAAAGGGAGTTTGACATATTCATAAGTGACTTCGTTCCGCGCTTGATGGTCCGGGACATTCGGCATCGCGATCATAACCGTCCGGACAGTGCCGCCGGAGCCGAAAAGTCCGGCGATCAGAATCACCGACAGGCCCAGATGGGCGCAGGTCACCCCGAGGCGATGCTTGCTGAATCTATGAATATCCTCGATCGTGTTCAGTGTGACGCTTGTCGCCAAAAGAAGCAACGCGAGGATGAAGATCGGCGACCGGCTCATATTCCTGAAACCGAGAACGCCGAAAAAACCGTCCCTGCCCCCGTCCTGCGGTACAAGCCCGAAGACGAGCAGCAGGAACAGCACGATTGAGATCGAGGTCAGGCAGGCTTTCCGTCCGGCCAGATGCCTGAACAGCGGCCAGCGGTCACGCAAAACATAGATGACCACCAGAAGACAGACATAGAGCAGGGCCGCCAACAGCCCGAACGTATGACCTGCGACAACCATTACAGACTATACCATTGATCCGACAGGAGTTTGACGGCTTCCCTCACGGTCTTGGCACGGTCTCCGGCAGTGCCGCACTCGAAACTGACATAGTTCTTGTAGTCCATGTGCTGGAGCGCCCGGAATCCGGACTTGTAGTCGTCCTTCGCGCCGTCCTCTCCAGGCATCAGTCTGCGGCCACGGCTGGCGATGTGGACGTGCTGGAGGTACTCGATGCCGGCTGATGTCAGCGCGCCGTAGTCGGAGGTCTCCTCGGACATGTGCCAGAAATCACCCATCACCTTCACGCCCTTGCTGTCGGAATCGCGTGCGATCGCGGCGGCGTCGGCAACCTGACGGAGATAGAAGGCCTCCCTTCTGTTCAATGGCTCAAGAATCACGGTCGTGCCGTGCTCAAGGGCGAACTCTCCGAGGTCGTGGAGCTGCTCGCAGAGGTAGTTGCGGGTGTCCAGGGTGTGGGGTCTGCACGGAGTCTGGCCGTTGAAAGCCGGGACCATTATGACTCCCACCGAGCCGAGTTCACCTGCAGCGGCCACGATCTCGCGCATCGATTTGTCGAACGACGCCTTGACCGCCGGGTCTTCGGCCAGGATGAAGCCGTCGAATCCGGCGCAGATGGCAGAGACCTCGATGTCACGTCCGCTGAGGGCGTTACGAATCTCATTGACGCGGGCAGGAAGGTTCCGTCCGTTCGGCTCGAAACCACGCACCTCCAGGTCTTCCATGAAATCCAGCTGCTCGCCCAGATTCTTTCCCGGGGCGATCCCTTCCTGAAACGAGAGCTTCAGCTCAAGACGTGGCACGCACTTCTTCTTGTCCAATGCAGTGGCACATCCCGGCAGCATAGAGGCCGCGGCCAAGGCAGCTGATCCGATCGCCGCTGACGAGAGAAAATGTCTTCTGTCCATAATCAATTACTTTTCAGCTCCCGGGACCGGGACAGTGTACTTGCTCATGTCCATCTTGCCGATCTCAAGCTTCTCCGGAAGGTAATCCAGTGCGGCGGCGCTGATCTCGTCCCAGGTGATGGTGTTGCCGGTGTAGGCCGACTCACGGCCCATAACGCCGCAGAGAGAAGATATGCCACACTCGCCAGCCTCCACATGAGCGTCACCCTTACGGATGTGGTTCACCCAATCCACATGCTCTAGCACGTACGGATTGGTCTGCTTGTACTGAGCCTTCTCCGCCTCGAAGTCAAACTGCCAGAGGACATTGCCCTGAAGATCACGGATGGCGAAATCCGCCGAGCTCCAGTAGCCCTTCGTTCCGTGGACACATTCGCCGATGTTGGTCGAGCAACCGTCGATCTGACGCGACATACTGTGCAGATGGACGCCGTTCTCATATTCAAAGTCAATGCTGAAGTTGTCGTACTGGTCGCCGGTGACGCGGCGCTGGCGGCTGCCGAAACCGGTCGCCTTGATAGGGTGCTTACCGATCATCCAGTTGAAAACGTCGATGTTGTGGACATGCTGCTCGACGATGTGGTCGCCTGAGAGCCACTTCCAGTTGACCCAGTCACGGATCATCCACTCCATGTCGCTCCAGCCCTGCTGACGCTCCTTGTACCAAAGCATTCCCTGATTCCAGTAGACGTTGCCGCCGGTGATCTCACCGATCATTCCCTCCTGGATCCTCTTGAAAGACTCCACGTAAGGTCTCTGATGGTGGCGCTGGGTTCCGGTCACCACGCTAAGCCCCTTGGCCTCAGCCTGTTTCGCCGTCGCCATGATCAGACGATAGCCCTTGGCGTCCACAGCGATAGGCTTCTCAAGGAAGGAGTGAACCCCCTTCTCGGTAGCGTACTGGAAATGCGTCGGACGGAAGACCGGCGGAGTGGCGACAATCACCATGTCCACGCCGGAGTCTATCACCTGCTTGTAGGCCTCAAAGCCTGTGAAGCAGTGATCTTCAGGAACTTCCTGATTCCATTTGGTCTTGAGGTTTTCGCGAAGGCCGGTCAGGCGATCAGCAAAGACATCGCCCAAGGCCGTGACCCTGATTCCGTCGGCGGCATTCAGCAGATCCTCAACGGCTCCGCTTCCACGGCCGCCGCAACCGATCACGCCGACCTTAAGTTCCTTTCCGTCGATGGCCTTGTCAGGAAGTTCAGGAACATAATACTCGCCCGGCTGTCTGAGGGGTGTCATCTTGCCGGATTTGTCACCACTTGCGCAGGCGGACAGCAGGACGCTGCCGCCTACCAGACCTACACCGATCTTGGCGCTTTTACCAAGAAAGGATCTTCTGTCCATTTTGTTGCTCATTTTATTGATAGTCTTTATGTTATTAAATTTAATAATCATTTAAAAAAACTTGAACAATTTGTAAATCTTCATGGTCTATATTTCTTTTCTCATCAGTCATGTGCCACCGGCACACTCCTTCTTCAAAAAGAAATCTATCCTCATAAATCTGACACAAAATTTTATTCAACTTATTTTTTAACGCTTACTTAGTATTCCTTTAAATAACTCAGGAATCTTTCTATTTACAAAATTCCTTCGGGCACATCACACACCACCCTGAAACCGATTCCCTTGATGTCGGAATACCACCAGATACTCTTCGGATTCTGCGGGTCAGTGCGGAGCCAGTCTTCATTACGCGTATGGTTTCTCGCGGCGCAGCGAACCTGCGACGCGTCATCTGAATACGCACCGCCACGGACTACAAATTCCTCACCACTCTCTGGTCCCTTCGGATCCAATGCGCCATCAGCAATCTTTGAATATGCGTCAGCGGCATACCGGTCGGAGCAATATTCCATCACGTTGCCCAGCATATTCTTAAGCCCGAACGGATTGGCCTTCACCTCGGAAGGTTCCTGAGTCTTGCCGAAACTGTCTGCTGAATATATCACATACCTTGCGATCGAGGTGGTGTCCGCCCCGAAAAGCTTGTTCCAGAATGTTTCCTTTGAATATTTCTTCGGGCTTCCTTCGAAAAAGTACGGGGTCTGGGTGCCGCCACGGGCCGCATATTCCCATTCCGCCTCGGTCGGGAGACGGTAGTTTCGTCCGGTTTTGAGGGAAAGCCACTGGCAGAAGGTTTCCGCCGCATAGTGGGTCATCGTGATCGCCGGCCTCTCGCCCATTCCCCAGCCCTGGTCCGGGAATCCGAACGGTGGGGTCGGGCCACTGACGGCATCCACATCCGGACGGTTGTTGTTGGCGAAGATTTTCTCCGGCGGGGTTCTGCCCTCTGACATTGTTTCGTTGTAAAAAGCCCAGAACTGATGCCAGGTCACCTCGACCTCGCCCATGAAGAACGGAGATATTCTCACTTTTTTCCGAGGCCCTTCGTCCGCCGAGCGGAACGGCTCGTTGTCCGGACTCCCGATCGTGAACTCGCCTCCCGGAACAGCGACCATCCTGATCGCGGCTGTCGTACCGGGAACCGTTTCCGTGAAGTTCGCGAATGAAGCCACCACAGCCACGCTGTCGTACTTTTCACCGCCACCCGTGTCCATCACCTTGCCTTCCAGCCTCTTATGTTCGTAGCCTGGCATGTCGTGGCCAGTATTCAGATGGCAGCTGATGCACTGGAGATTCAGTTTCCTGGCGTTCTCCTCATAGTAGAGATGAGCAGTGATGCCGTCATCCGTGATTCCGGTCGGGAAAAGATTGACGTGACATTTCTCGCAGGATTCGTTGTAAACGATTTTTGATCCGTGCTCAAGGGTTCTTTTTGAGTCCCAATTGATTTCGTCCTTATCCTTGGTCATCTTGGCCCACAGATCCTTGGCTCCCATCCTGGCCTTGATCATGTAGTACCGAAGGTAGCCGTTCTCTTTCGGAGGAAGATGGCAGGAGGCGCAATCCGTCACCACACCGCTCTCGCTGTTGTAGTGCTCGGACTTCTTCCAGTCCGCGTCAGCCTGTTCGTGGTAGTGGCAGCTCATGCAATACTCGTTGGTGGAAGTGCGGCTCATCGCCCCTCCGACCGCCAGCATGGCGCACACACCGATCGCCAGCCCACCAAGGCCAGCGAATATTATCACTTTCTTTCCGCCTCTCATAGTCGTTCCGAAACCTGTTAAAAACAAATTTTGTAAATTTACGCAAAACCTTTCAGACTGCAAATTTTTCTTCCAATGAGTTTTGTCGAATGAGTTTTGTCCGGCAGAAGTCCTCTTTCCCGGACAAACCGATGATATTACAAAGTTTCTCCGGTAGAATGCCGTTTCGGTGGACATTATTGTCGGGACATACCGGTTAGGGGCGGGAAGTACCTTTATCTCATTTTGCGCTTGACACAGAAAACCGGGAGGATGAAGATCACGGCGAGGATGGAGAAGAGCATGCCGGCGAAGCTACCGACTCTCAGGTGTGTGAATATGCTCGCACCTGGAACACCAACTCACTCATTGTCAACAGGATGAGGTTTTAGGTGTGCGGAGTTTTTCACACCTGGAACACCAATAAGTGACAAACATCGATGCGAAAGTTAACGCATCGCTAATATTCCTAAGTTAGATATTAATCCCGAGAAAAACACTATCTCTGCAGGACAACCGAGAACCGAAAACTTTTTGTTATGAACAGACAAATTACCACAATCTTGACCTTGGCATCTTGGCTTCCATGGTGATCGGATGCACCGGCCATAAGGTGAATGCCGACAGCAATGTGGTCAAGGAATATTCAGCCGGAGAAGTAAGCAACGGGACCGCGTCATCGCAAAGCTTCATATTACGAAATAACAGCCACGCCTGAAACCACTGAAACATGGATGCGATAATTCATTACCGCATCCATGGTGGTTGATTGATGAAAACAATAATGGTTAGTTGGTTATCACGGACTATTCGTCCTCGTAAACATCACTGGTCAGGAACGAGGCCCTGAAAGAGCGGCCGCTTTCGGTGATGATGCTCATGGTGTAGCAGGAGTTTGACGCCACAGGCATTGTCATCATGCCGACGGCACTGTTTCCTGAATAATCACAGGTCTCACCGGTGGTCAGATTGTCCAGAATCACCGTCACCGATCCAAGATTGGACAGGAACGACAGCTCAAGGGTGCCCATCATGGTGTGGTAACGACATTCAATCGGGCTTAAGGCCATGGAACGGTTTGTCCTGGTCTCTGGAACGATGTCCTCAAAAATACGGATTACGACAACCGTGTTGTCTTGTGAGTACACTTGACTCGCGAGAGTCAGCGTTGACAGCGCAAAAAGAATTTTTCTCATCGTAATTGGTTCTTTAAATGTTTCGCTTGCAAAGTTCGTAAGAAAGAAAGTAACCACAATGGAAATAAGTATTAACAGCGCCAAGCCGCACAAGACTGAATATCAAGCGATTACCAAGGCGTTAAAATCCTGGTTCTAAACAGCACCTTCCAATCCACTCTGTTTCAAGCAATTACGGAAGATGATTCCTTCTGCTAAAAATTCAACGCATTGACCATCAAAAGATTGCGTCAATCAGCCTATAAAATCAAGATAAAAATCCTTGTTCTCGGAATCCAAGCCAGAAATCCAAGAACGCAATCTTACTCGTTTTGTATAGACGCTCTGCACCGCGTAACCCATCACCCTCGCAATTGTCTTGGCGTCAAATCCAAGGATGTTCAAAGCTATGAAACGGAAATCATTGTCAGTCGCGTCAGGCAGATCGGAACGCAATTTTCTCATGATTCCATTCAGATTCTCGTCGATCATCCGTTCCAGTTTCTGCTGGTTACACCCATCGATCACGCTGACAATCCTTTTGACTTTCAAGTAGATCCGATCCTTCTCCCTGCCACTGCCGACGGCTTCCCAATACTCGGCGCACAAATCATTCAACTGGCTGTACTGGCGCTTGAAAGTCCGCACGTATTTTCTTCTCAAATTACTCAAAGCCACATCCTTGGCCGATGAGACATCCTGCTCCTCGGCCAGGCTACGACAGACAATGTCATTTATCGCGGACATCTCACCCATGCGTCTCAACCATTTTCTCTTGCTGAATAAATAGGCGGCGGACAGACCCAGAAAAACAATCACCGCCAACAAGACAATGATCCATTTGGCCAACATCTGAAGTCTTCGGCTCTTTTCGGTGAGTTCTGACTTTGCCTGAAAATAATCAGCTTGCGCCTGAACCACAGATTGGTTCAATGTTGAGATGATCACCGAATCCTGGGCTCCAATCAATCGCTCAAGCATATTCAAAGCATCTTTGAGCCCACCTCTATGTTTCAGCACCCGATACCGCCAGACATCGATGTGTTTCGCATCCAGCCCCAAAGACTCGACCTGAGAGAATATGCCATCCGCCACTTCAGGCTCACCAGACATTTCCAGAGCGTAGGCATAGACGCAATAATCAGTCAAGGAAGGTCTTCCCTTATATTCATCAACTGCTTTTCTGAATATCTCGACGCCATCCCGAGGATCAACATCAGGCCTTCTCATGCGGACCTTGGCCATGTTCAACAGATGACGTGCCATCGACAGGGAATCCTGACAAGGGATTGACAGAAACTCCGCATAAAGACTGTCTGATTTCGCCCAGTCTCCACTGTCAGCATAATAGCCGGCCAACCATCCAAGCGTGTTCCAGTAACGCAAGGTGTCTTTTGCGTGACGGAAGAAGCCACAGGCATCCCTTGCATGTTTGATTTTCTCACTGTAGTTGAAATTCTTCGCGTACACATCGGAAAGCGCAGAGGAAATCAAGCCACGAAACAAGAAGTTGTCTGAGCCCAAAGAGTATTCCTTAGACTTTAAAAGGCTCCCTACGGCTTGCTGGTAATCACCAGCATTCATCTGGATGACAGCCTGATAATAGGACACTTTCATCTTGTCATCGTCCGTGCCATGCCGTTCATAGTAACGCAAGGCAGGGCGGAGGACACTCATCCTCGCAGTGTCAATGTTGTTCCTGTCCAACGCCATGGTAAGCAGCAACGAACATCTTGCTTTCCGTGCCTTGGTCTGCAATGAGAATGTGTCAATTGACTCAATCTCGGACAGTGCGCTGTCCGGTCTGGTCCAAATGACGCTTTCCGCGGCATCCAACGCACAATCAGCGCCCTCATCCGCACAAGAAGAAAACGCAGCCATGACAGCCGCTAACACAATGATTGTATTGAATATACCGAATAGTCTCATGCTGCGAAAATATCAATTTATCCAGTAATTGCTTTACAACCATCAGTTGCAGTCCGACAACCACGAGTGTAAGGGAACAAAAAACAGTTGGCCACCGAGCTTGTCGAAGTGTACCAACTGTTCATAAAGAGTCTATTATGCCAACTATTTGATCTCCGGAAGTCCGAGATCCTTGAAGGTGCGAGGAGCCGGGGTCTTAGGAAGCGGCTTGCGGTCCTTGATCTGCTGAAGGGCAACCTCAATGGCCTTGTCAAGCTGCTGATCCTCACCGGCATATTCCTTGACCGGGTCATTGTCCAGCAGGATGTCCGGATCGACACCGTGGTTCTCGACGATCCACTGGCCCGTCGCCGCGTCGTAGTTCGTGAAGAACGGCACGCGCACGTCGGTTCCGTCCATGTAAGGCAGTGAGCCGCTGATGCCCACGATGCCGCCCCAGGTTCTCGTCCCGATCACGGTTCCGAGGTTGTTGGCCTTGAAGCTCCACGGGAAGAGGTCACCGTCCGAGGCTGAATATTTATTGATCAGCAGCACCTTAGGGCCCGTGTGGGTCCCTTCTGGAATGGTTCCGTTCTGGTTGGAGTTCCTGTACATCGTCATCCTGTAAACCTTGCGGAGAAGCCTCTCGATGACCATCGGAGAGATGTTTCCGCCACCGTTGGCCCGGTCGTCGATGATGAGGGCCTCCTTGTCGAGCTGAGGATAGTACCAGCGTGCGAACTCGTTCAGTCCCTCCGGCCCCATGTCAGGAATGTAGATGTAGCCGACCTTGCCGCCGGATTTCTCCTCGACGGTGCGGATGTTCCTCATCACCCACTCGTAGTGCTCAAGAGGATATTCATCGGCGATAGGCTTGACAACGACCTTGCGCCCGCCCTCGGCGGCCGACTTGTTGACGGTCAGTTCGACAAGTTTGTCAGCTTTTCCGACAAGGAGCCTGTAGATGTTGTCAACGTCCTTAAGAGACTGTCCGTCAATGGCTGTGATGAAATCGCCCTCGGAAATATTCATTCCTGGCTCGGTCAACGGCGAACGAAGCTCAGGCCTGTAGACGGCTCCCGAATAGATGTGGTCAATTCTGAAATAGCCGTTCCTGCCCTTGCTCACCTTGGCTCCAAGAAGTCCCATCGGAATGCGCTCCGGCTTAGGATAATCGCCCGGATTCACATAGGCATGGCCGCTGCCCACCTCACCGATCATCCCGCCTATCACATAGTTGAGATCGAGGCGAGTCTTGACATAAGGCAGAAGGGCGGCATACTTTTCCTTGACGGCTTTCCAGTCGCGTCCGTGCATATTCTCAAGATAATAGCCGTCGCGGAAGGCTCTCCAAACCTCATCGAAGATCTGTGGCCACTCCTGAGCGTAGTCAACGGTTGTGTACATGTTATCAAGGTCGATTGCCTCGCCTCCGCCGACTTTCGCGGACGGGAAGTTGACGGCTGTCCACTTGCCTTTGGCGGTCGAGAGAGCCTTCTTGTCGCCCGGACGGTAGAAGATCATTCCTTCGGAACACTGCTCGAACTTGCCGGTCTCGAAATCAAACACCTGTGTGCCACGACCGTCCCTGTACCACAGTTTCTTGCCGTCGCTGAAACAGGATTGTGAACCTCCGACCGGGAGCTTGATGGTTCTGTCAAGAAGACCGTCCACGTCAATCTTCACATCCACGGATTTCTTGCCCGAAGCCTTAGCGTCCTTCTGGTCTTTGGAAGCCTTGCCGCCTTTGGCCGGTTTCTTGTCAGCCTCAGCCGGTGCGGAAACATCTTCTGATTCAGAAGCGTCTGAAGCCACGGCGGACTCGCTGTCTGTCGGGAGCAGCGGAGAAGGTGTTCCGGCCGCAAGCATAGTCATATAGACCCCGCTCCTGTCAGTGTAGGCGAAGTTCCACTCGATCCAGCTGTAGATCGGACGGAAGTCCCTATCAGAAGTGAATATCAAGTACTTGCCATCAGTGGAGAAGGTCGGTGAGCTTGAATCGTACCATTTCTCCGTGACAGGATATTCCTTGGCGGAAGCGAGGTTATAGACATAGACCACGCTCATTTTGTTCGGGGCAGGGCGGCTGTAGGTAAGCCACTTGCTGTCAGGGGAATATTCAACATCCCGTATTTCCTGTTCAGGGCATTGAAGGACAGTCCTCGCTGTCTTGGCGAATGGATCCACCTCGACGATGCGGTTCTTGCGGTCAGTGTAAAGGATGTGCCTGCTGTCCGGGCTCCATTGGAGGTCACGGATGTAGGTGTCGTTGTCCTTGGTGATCCGGACAGGCTCTCCGCCGGCGGCGACATCGTAGAGGTAGACCTCGGTCTCCCCTGTTCCGTCACCTATGAAGGCGATGTACTTGCCGTCCGGACTCCAGTCGGCACTGCGCTCATTCGAGCCAGGGGTCTTGGTTATATTTCTCGTGATGCCTTTTCCGACAGGCACGTCGAAGAGTTCTCCACGAGCCGTCACGGCCATTCGCTTGCCGTCAGGGGAAAGGCTGAAAGATGAGCGGCCTTTCTTGCCGACATTCATCCTCTCGGCACGGGCATAGACAAGGTCGGAGCCAAGGGTGATGTGGATCTGCTCGGTCGCCTTTGTGGCCGGATCCAGCTTATAGAGGTAGCCTCCTTTCTCGAACACAACGAGTCTGCCGTTCGTGCTCGGGAACTTCACGTCATAGTCATCGAATGATGTCACCTTGGCCGTGGCCTTGGTCTTCGTGTTGTAAACGAATAGGTTCATCGTCATGTCGCGGTCTGACGCGAAATAGATCTCGTCGCCTACCCACATCGGGAATATGTCCTGTGCCGGGTTGTCGGTGATCTTCTCGACCTTCCTGCCGTCATAGACCCAGATCTCGTCGGCCATTCCGCCACGGTAATATTTCCAGGTCCTGAACTCTCTCATCACCCGGTTGTAAGCAAGTTTCTTTCCGTCAGGCGAATAGGAGCAGAAACCTCCTTCCGGAAGCGGAATCTCCTGAGGCATCCCGCCGTTCACGGAAACCGTCCAAAGCTTGCCGGAAAAGCCATCGCCCGTGCGGTTTCTGAATATGATGTTCTTTCCGTCAGGTGTCCATCCCATTACGATGTTGTTAGGTCCCATCCTGTCACCGAGGTCGTCACGTCCGTTGGTGGCCGTGTAGGTCAGACGGACAGGCTCTCCTCCCCCTGCCGGGATGATGTAAACCTCACGGTTGCCGTCATATTCACCGGTGAAGGCGATCGTCTTGCCATCCGGTGAGTAGTGCGCGAACATCTCGTAGCCGATGTGGGAGGTCAGTCGGCGTGCCTCGCCACCGCTGAGCGGAGCCGTGAACAGGTCGCCTGCGTAAGAGAACACAACTTCCGTCCCGTTGGTTGCCGGGAACCTCAGAAGTCTCGCCTCGTCGGTCACTTCAGCAGGCCCAGCGACCGCCGAAAGCGTCATTCCTCCAAGAAGGAGGGTCAAAAACATTCTTTTCATAATATTAATGAATTATTGGATTTCACGTGTAAGCCAAAGTTTCAGCAATGGATCCGAGAGAGTATATTCATTGCCCTCTTTTGTAATAAGATCCATCTCAAGGAGCTGTTTGGTCGCGGACTGGACGGAGCTTGCGGACTTCAGTCTGTGTCTTTTCACAAACGCCGAAGCCGTCAACCCTTTAGCAATACCCTCTGAATGAATTGCATACAGCAATTCTTTCTGTTGCTCCGTTATTACCGAAAGTTGCTCCCGGATGCGCCTGGAACTCTCCTCGATAAAGCGGTCTATCATATTGTCCACAAGATTAACATCCGCGGTTCCACCTGTAACCGTCTCCGCAAACGCATCGTGCATTATCCTCTGCACGTAGGCGGTTATTCCCTCAAACATATCGTACGCTTTGTAGATTCCCTCTTCCGTAACTGTCTTTCCATACCTTGCGAACAGACCCTGCGCAAACCGAGCATAAACGCCCCTGTCAATCGGATCCATACTCAAATTGGTCGCACTCTGGTAAAACGGCCTCTTTGAGTCCAGAAACATCTGATCCATTATCCTCCTCTCACTGCCGGAAAAGATAAAATTAGAGTTGGAAGAGCGCTGAATATTCGCCCTCAGCAATGCCTCCACACCTTTCTCACGGTATTTCACAACCTGCTGGAGTTCATCGATGACAACAATGCAGCGCCTGTCCGCCTTCTCCAAATATTCGAATATCTCCTCGATGGTACATTCAGGAGCGGTAATATCCCCCAGACGGACGTTGAATGTCGGCATTCCACTCACCGGATCAAATCCAAAACTCCCTTGAAGCGACCTTAGAGTCGAAGCGAAAGACTTCATAAGTTTGTCACTATGCCTCGCGACCTTCTTGAAAACCCCATTTCCGAACTCCATTATAAGTTCCCTCAGACTGGAGGTGTGAAGAATATCCACGAATATCACGAAAAACTTGTCTTTCAGCCTCTCTTCATCAAAGCAATGATAAATAAGCTCCGTCTTCCCGACCCTCCTCGGAGAGGTCAGAACGACATTTTCCCCATTTAATATGCAGCCCGTCAACCGCTTGGTTTCTGTGTCCCTATCACAGAAAAATTCTGGAGGAATCCTTCCCGCGACAAAGAACGGATTGATATAATTGTCCATAGTTAATCCCATCTACGGCAAATATAACAAAAATTATTCTGCTAAAATTATTTTAGTAGAATAATTTTGACAAAATAAATTCAGTTTGTTCCCCAGAAAGCCCTCTGGTGTACCAAAGACCTTATTATAGAGGTTTGGTACACCAGAAGGCAGTTATACGTACCAAAGGCATTATTTAAAGCACTTGGTACCGCAGAGAGGCTTCTCGTGTACCAAAGACCTTATTATAGAGGTTTGGTACACCAGTGTACTTTCCTGATTTAGGTGGTTCTTCCGCAATTTAGTTGAAAGACGGAGTTTGTACTGTTAGCAAAGGAACCTGGTATAGACGCGAAAAATCAATTAGCTAAATATCAAAAAACCGTAGTTTTAGTGCAATTTAACTAATTGACTATTAGGTATTTACATAAATTTTCGTAACTTTATGCTTACCACAGTATAAAGTTATAGATGATGTGTAAAGCACCTAACAAAAGCAAAATTACAACATTTTTACGGCAATGCCTAACATCAACCTCTGCGAAAGCCGACTTATCGGCCCTTTATTCTCCAAGTGACCTGTCTGTTGAACAAGTGGGCTCGAAGATATGCGCACCTATCATGTATACGCACGATGTAATCTTCCTCATGGGGTCTGTCCATATTGCGGCCATGTGAGTCGTAGCGTTCATAGCCGTTATCACAGGACTATTGCAGATCTTTCGATTCTTGGTCATCCGGTTATCATCACGTTTGAGGCGCGCAAGTTCTTTTGTCACAATCCGGATTGTCGGAAAAAGACTTTCGCTGAACAACCAGGGGATGAGGTGTTCAGATACCGACGGCGGACGAGGCGTTGTGAGATGGCTGTAACCCAGCATGGCTTGAAATGCTCCTCAGAATCAGCCCGGAAGTTGTTATCGGCAACAGGAGTGCCCCTCAGCGGAGACACCGTACTCCGGGATATCCACCGTATGTCGGTTCCAGAGCGATGCGAAGTAAAGGAGATTGGCGTGGATGATTGGGCCTTCCGCAAAGGCGTCACATACGGCAGTATTATCGTCAGCCTTGAAACCGGGTCTGTCATAGACCTTCTCGGTGATAGGGGTGTAAAAAGCTTTCAGGCATGGTTGGATGAGCATGTTCAAGTGGAGGTCGTCAGCCGCGATAGATCTACAGACTATACCGCAGCCATTGCCGCGACGGGGCGGAATATCACAGAGGTGGCCGACAGGTTCCATTTGAACATGAATATGTCGGATTGTGTTACTAAAGTTATCGGTTCTCATTGCGATGAATATAGAAGCGCCGTGCGCCCTGAGGAAGTTCAAGAAACTCCGGAGGTCGATTCTCGACAAGTCATGTTCAAGGAAGTCAAAGAGTTACAGGCCGAGGGACTCAACATCGCCCAGATATCCAAGAATCCGGATATTGCCAGACAGACCGTAAGGAAATATATGGGCTGCGACACTCTTCCGAAAAGGGCCGGCAAGGAGCGATTGCCTTATTATCTTTACGACACATATGTGGAAGAAGAGTATCGGCATGGTAAGGATCTCCGTAAAATCTTCATGGAAATCAAGGGAAAAGGCTTTCCGGGTTCCTTGACTCCTTTCTACGACCACTATGGTTACCTGTCTGACGGTCATCATGGACACCGTTCCGGACAAGAGGTCGAGAAGATGAGACAAGGTCCAAATTGCGACAGAGAGCCTCTGCTGCCAATACGCCAGATCGCGCATATTGTCGACAAGTCCATTCGAAAAGAGAAGATGGTTCATGCGGAGGTCGCACTTGTAGAGAAGATGATGTCATATGGGTGGTTCAGAGATATATACAATGCAGCGTCCTCTTTCCATGCGACTATAATGGGAAACGATGTTGATGAACTGGACTCATGGCTGGATAGCTACGGAAAGTCTCCTATTAAGGAATTGCGGTCGTTTGCCTATGGAATCAGGATGGATCTGAAAGCCGTGAGGAATGCTATCACTTTGGACACCTCAAATGGCATCGTTGAAGGCTTCGTGAACAAACTAAAAGCTGTAAAGCGAGTAATGTTTGGGCGAGCATCTCTTGACCTGCTCAAACGAAAAATGGTCTTCAGCGACCTGTGCTTCAACTAAATTGCGGAAGAACCAGCAAAAGAATAGAACAAGAATTTGGATCTTACTTAAAAAGCGACACAAGATACCCTGTACCATACGATAAATGAAGTAATAGAAACATAAACGGCATAATCAGCCAATCTTTTACATTATTGGATTTCCTGATAGAGAATACGAGTCCCAAGCACATGTGCAACAACACAACACCTATTGCAAGATACCAAACTGGATGGAAGAAGAAACCTCCAATAATTGATAAAATCAGATACAAAACAAATGCGAATGGGACAAGATGGCGTAGTGATAATGCCGAACTTCCCCTTTTCAGCAGGACCATATTCCAAAATCCGTTACCATACGCCTGGCGAATCATCTTTTTTACTGTGTTACGCGTATAATATGTACATTGAATTTGGGGATTGAAATAAAACTTTCCGCCAGCCGCCTTAATCCTGCTATGCATCTCTATGTCCTGGTTTCTGACCAGCGTTTCATCAAAGTAGCCTGCTTTCTCAAAAATCTCTCTTTTGTACAGTCCATAAACCGCCGTATCGGCATACCCTTCCTGTTCAGAGACCCTAAATGACGAATTGCCTACTCCAAAGGGAGAAGAGAGAATCATCGATACCGTGTCATCATCGCCATTTAGTGACTTGGATATCAGTTTCCCACCGACGCAGATAGCATCCACACGCATCACTGTTTCCACACTCCTTTCTATAAAGTCTGGAGCTGCTGTTGCATGGGCATCAATTCGCACGACATACTCTCCTTTGGCAGCTTTGATGCCCAAATTCCATCCTGCGGCCAAAATGCGTTTTGGGTTCGTAATGATACTGATAGGGAAATCAGGTTTCCCATATTCTCGCTGAATGTCTTTTACAATATCAATTGTCCCGTCATCGGATTCTCCATCAACAATTATAAGCTCATAATGACTATGGGGATAAGTCTGTTCTATTAATGACATCAAGGACATCTTGATGTAGTTTTTTTCATTTCTCGTGACCAATAAAACCGAGACAAATGGCTTCTGTTCCATATAAAATTGAAATTATTGGTTATTATTCAGTTTCATTGCTGTCCACTAAAAGTTGTGGACGTAGTTAAAAGTTAGACATCAAACAACGTGGGTTCATAGAACCCGTCAAGTTCTTTGTCAATATTGAGGTTAGATTTGTTGAAGAGGTCTTCAAGAAGTGTCGTATCGGTGAGCGAAATTCCCAGGATCTGGAGTGTGTTGTAGACCGACATCTTGAGCTTCATTTTGTGGTGAATAATGGCTGCCAAGCAGTATGAGATAACCGCGGTTTAGATCTGGATGCGGACTGCGTTTTCGGAGTCTCCCCAGATCTTCTTGATCTTCAGATGCTGCTTCACCCATTTGAGCACAACTCCACGCACAAACGGTTCTTATAAAGGAGTATTACTTCTAAAGCGGTGATATCCATTGCGTTAGTCAAGAAGACGAAGTATCTGTCCTGCTCCTCATCGTAGTATTCAACACGCCGGAGTTGCACCGGATAATCGTTGTGGCTCTTGTACATAGTGAGCGCGATGATAGAGTCAGATAACACGTTCTTAGGCATCCTTCTCTTCCACTTGACCGCCTTGTACTGGAGGTTCTTCTTGGCTCTCACCACGAAGAAAGCCCCAGCGCAATGGAAGCGATAGAGTTGCGCTAAGAAGTAGTACGCACGGTCAAAGATGTAGTAGGAACCGGACTCAACCGGTATCTCCCTCATCGCTGGGAGTCATGGACGGACGCTGTCGTAATATTGAAAAACGCCAGCACCTCAGCTTCAACATCGTAGAGAGTATGGATTTTTATCCAGCCTTTCTTCCTGAACTTCGCCCAGCAGAAGACTGCAAGGCAGAATTCGACGGTTGCAGAATCGAAGGTATAGACTGTTCCGCCAAGATTGAATATCGTCGTATCTTCCAGATTACGAGCGAGTTCCATCATGTAGAAGGCATACCCTTCGAAGATGCGGCAGTCCCTGTTCTGATTCGCTTTAGCCAGGTTACTGCGGGTCACCGATCCCCCGAAACCGAGGAACTTAGCCTTGCCACTATGCGCCTCAACGGCTACAATCAAATCTCGCAAACTTTCTCGTCTGGAGAGTTGACCAAACATAAGGACTTTCAGCTGATTCCAGCAGGAGAAGTGCTTTATGTAGCTGTCACCCTGATACTTAGCGACGATGCGATTGAACTTACTGCGATTAAGATGCGGAGCTAATTGAGCAAATACGTATGATTGATTGTGCATAACCGTCTGATTTACAGACAAATTTACAAATCAAAACCGTTCGCCACTCAAACACCCTATAACTATCTAACTATCAATATTTTCAAAGACCTATTTATAAATTTATAGTGGACACTAATGATTCAGTTTTACTATATACAAACCACGATGCCCTTCAAACACGCTATCAAAGCAAACGGTAGAACCGTCCCTTTTCCATCGTGGATGTAGGTCACAACGTGTATCATTATCATACTTAAATGGAGCGAATACCCTTGCTATAACATT
>OHWB01000182.1_pt1 | contig 23944 bp, 19 predicted proteins | sample 1579591 | NCBI WGS metagenome assembly OHWB01 (sample SAMEA3882503, study PRJEB24775) | human gut metagenome | biome: human-associated habitat; feature: intestine environment; material: feces | place: Netherlands | collected 2009/2010 | reverse complement strand
CCTATTTCGTAGAGCAATGAAAGCGGCTTCGTAAGCAGTTGAAGCCTATTGCATTGTGGTTTAACGATTTTAGTTGATGTGGTTTAACGATTTTAGTTGACCACTTTACGCTTTATTGATAATACGAGTTGACTCACATTAACGTAACAACTCATGACAATATGGGTGCTGAGTAATTACTTCTGCCCCCTCAGAGGTTAAGAGAAGTTAAAGGTGTTGATAAAATTCCGATTTCTGCGTTTATACATCAGAACAAGCAAACAAGGCACACATGACAGAGAAAGAATTCACCTCACTGGTTCCCGAGCTGCGGCAAACAGCCCTGCACGTCTGCAGGGGCTGTGGCACCGACGGCATGACTGCCGAAGACGTGGCGCAAGACACCATGCTCAGGCTGTGGGCCATCAGAAAGGACATCACCTCTGCGCAACATGCTAAAGGTCTGACGGGATGCGTCGCCAAACACTTCTGTATCGACAGACACCGCAAAAAGCGGGAAGTCTCCTTGCTGCTGCATCCGCATCTTCAGGCTGAAAGCCACGAGCCGCCTCCCGACATGATGATGGAAAAGCAGGAGAACGATATGTGGCTGCAACAGAAACTGCTCGAACTGCCATCCACACAATACCAGGTGCTGCACCTGAGACAGGTGGAGAAGAAAAGCATGGAAGAGATTGCCGGTATCATCGGTATCACTCCTGCTTCGGCTGCTACAATCCTGTCGAGAGCCCGACAAAGGATGCTGACGGAAATCAGAAGAAGAATGGAGATTTCGAGGAAATGAGGGAAGTTAAACACTGAACTTTAAATATTAAAATAAAAATGAATGGAGAAAAGAATATTAGACTGCTCATCGGGAAATTCATGCAGGGACTTACCTCGATAGAGGAGGAGGAACGGATAAGCCAATGGTTTGCTGTACACGCTGATGTGAGCGATGACCTGAAGCCTTATCAGCAAATGTTCGCTTACTTCGACAAGGGTATGCCTACGGATGGGCTGATGCCTGAAGACGGGGAAACGTCTGATGGGGATGTTTGCCGTGAGCCGCTTCGCTATCGTTCGCGTCTGCGCCCGCTGTGGTGCTTGCTTGCTGCTGCCGCCGCCGTGGCTCTGCTCGTGGTTATGACTTGGCCTGCGAGGAACGGGGACAGTACGGCCTCGCCTGCTGCGACGCTGGCACGGGCTGACAAAGACTCTGCTGAGACCCTTGTGCCCGCTGCTGAAACTGAGGTGAGGAATCAGGTGAAACAGGCGGTCAGGCCGAAGATGCGACCTCGCAAACGTGGTGTCTATCGCAAGCATCTACACAGTCCGGCGCCTCCTGTGACATGGATTGCTCAGACTGTCATCGACTCTATGCAGCAGTCGCCTGAAGCCTTGGCTGAGGCGCATCTGCAAGCGCTCGAGGAGCAGCAGAACGAAATGCTCTTCCGCCTGTATCTGGTCAGCGCCCTGCAGACTGAAGACCTGGCATCGTATAACGATGAGGATGATTATGGACAAGAACAAGAGAACGTAAAATAAAGAAAGGAAACATGATGAAAAAGAATCTCAGAATCGTCATGATGGCTTGCCTGATGATACTCTCGGGTACTGCCGTCGCACAGAAAACTATCCTGATGCCTCAGCAGGCTTTCGAGAACCTTGCTGCCTGGCTCACCGCCAACGACTATGTCGCTACTTCGTCGAAGAAACAATACAGCAGGGGGTATGTCGTTTCCTACGATTATGCTGTCCCCGTCAGGAAAGCTAAGCCGATAGAGACTTACAACCAGGCTTTGCTCGCCAGCAACAAGATTGCTTACTCTTCCATGATCAAGAAGAAGGGCTTCGACTCTGATACACAGGAAAGAATAGCATACGGCGAGAAGAATTCGCAGAGCATCACCTTCGGTGCGCACAAGGAGCGCAACTACAATTTGCAGTATTTCCGCGACCCTAAGGACAGCACCATGCGATATGTGTACGCCCTGGTGTGGTACAGCAGCAATGACGAGAGCAACAGCTGGCGGGCCAGGAAGGACGGCGACGAGGAGCTGATCAAAGGTTCTGTCTATCTGTTCTATGGCAGGGACCCGGCATGGGAAAGGGCTCATCGTGTCACGGGACGTGCCACCATCATCAATCCTGATGGAACCGTCGCTGAGGTAGACGACCTGAAGGGTCTGGAGGCTGACCTGAACAGTCTGGCTGACGGACTCAGCAGTATGGTGGTAAGCAGCAGCGACGGCGTGGACTCGGTGGTGGTCAACGGACAGACCGTGAAGTACTGGAAAAACCTTGCCAAGAAGTATTCTGCCAACGAGCCGGAACCCAAAAACAGTGCTGAGTTCCTCACTCTGCTCAACAACCTGCGTGCTGCCTTCAAGAATGCAAAGGATCAGTATAGATGGGGATTCCAGTCGCAGTTGCGCCGCAACTTGCAGACGGGCATTGCCAACAAGATCATCAGGCTATGCAAGGGTCACGGCTCTCTTCTCAACGCTGAGGAGAGGAAGTTTTGCGCCAACGCCCTCTCCAAGATGAAGAAGGATACTGACGACGACTATCTGCAAAGTCTGCTCGACCTCACCGCACGGTCGATGAGCAGATAGGCTCGGCTAAGCTTCTCCCATTATCAGCAGGATGTCTTTCTGCGTGCGGTTGAAGGGGCCATTGTGCTCCAGCTTGATGGTGCACATGGCTGCGGCAAACTTGCCTGCTTCTAAGGGTGATGCGCCCTGCAGCCTCCTGTACAGATAACCTGCTGAGTAAGTGTCGCCACAGCCTGTGGCGTCGACGACCTCGTGAGGCTTATAGGCTGGGACCTCGTAGAAGGTTTGGTCTACATAGATGAGCGAGCCCTCGCTGCCCAGGGTGATGATGACTTCGGTAACGCCCCAGGAATGTAGCAGCAGGGCTGCCTCGCGCGGATCTTTCTTGCCGGTGATGGTTTCCATCTCTGTCTCGTTCACTTTCAGATAATAGGTGTTCTTGAGAACTTTCAGTTTGTCCTGCCAGTCGACGGGATAAACTTTCTCGTCTCTCACTTCGCGCAGATAGCCCTGCACGTCGATAGACACTCTGCCCTTGGTGGCGAGATATTCTACTACCTCGGGCGAGAAGTCGTCGCTCAGCAGGCTGCCCAGATGATACACCTTGGCCTCTACGTTCTTGAGCTGCGGGATGGTGAAGGGGTCGGCCTTGGCGAGTACCCGCTGTTTGCGCTCGTTCTGGTTCTCGCCGAAGTAACGGTTTTCGAAGAACACCGTGTTGCGCGATGCGTTGAGCATCACGTTGATGCCTGCCTTGCGCATTCGGTCCACCGGCTCGGTTTCGGTGGGGTCCATCGCCGTCACCAATGAGAAGGTGATGTCTTTGGGCAGTTGGTTGATGGCGTAGGCGAAGTAAAATGAGGTTCCGCCTGCCATATATACGGTTCGGTTGGGAGTTACTATCTTGTCTTTAGTAATGTGTCCTATACAACAAATATCTGTCATTGTCTTTTTTTCTATTATGTCTGTGTTGTGGTTTCACGATGCTGCACCCTGTCGCTTCTGATGCATTGAAACTGTGTGCAAAGTTACCACAATTCTCCGAAACGGCAAACGATTTTGGACAATAAGTGATTCATGTTGAGCAAAATGCGAAAGTTGAGCCAATACCTTTCGGACGATTTATGTATATTTTCCGAAAATTAATACCCAATCTTTTGCTCTGTCGAAAAAATGCTGTACCTTTGCAGTTGAATAAAAACAAATAACAAAAAAACTCAGAAATAAAAGGCTGAAATAGATTGTCATGTGGTTTAATGGATTAATCTACGATCATTCGGCGGTGCAGGGCATCGTCATACTCTCCTTGATATGCACACTGGGTCTTGCCCTTGGCAAGATTCGGGTGCGTGGCATTTCTCTCGGCATTGCCTTCGTGTTCTTTGTGGGCATCATTGCCGGTCATTTCGGACTTTCGATCGACAAGGATATGCTCGAGTTTGCCGAGAGCTTCGGACTCACCATGTTTGTTTATGTACTGGGACTTTATGTTGGCCCCAACTTCTTCGGCTCCATGCGACATGAGGGCATTGCGCTCAACCTGTGGTCGATGGCTGTCATCGTGGTGGGAACGCTCTTCTCCCTGGTTTTGTGCTGGCTGCTGCCCGTGAGTCTGCCCGACATGGTGGGCATTCTCTGCGGCGCTACTACCAATACGCCTGCCCTGGGTGCTGCCCAGCAGGCTTTGCAGCAGTTGGGACTTCCCAGCGGCGGTGCTGCCCTGGGCTGTGCCGTGACTTATCCTTTGGGCGTGGTGGGCGTCATCCTGGCGATGATGACGATGCGCAAGCTCTTTGTGAAGCCTGCCGACCTGGAGATAAGACGAAACGACGAGGACGACCATACTGCCATCGGACAGTATATCATCGTGAATCCTGCCCTGAATGGCAACACCATAGCCGAGATTTCGATGCTCACACACCGCAAGTTCATCATCTCGCGCGTGTGGCGTGGCGACCAGGTCATCGTGCCTCAGGCAGACACCGTGCTGCACACCAACGACAGTGTGCTGGTGGTAACCAATAAGGATGAGGTTTCTGCCATGTCGATTCTCTTCGGCAAGAAGGTGGACAAGGACTGGAACCGCGAGAAGGTGGACTGGAACGCCATCGATGCCAAGGTGGAGAGCCGCATCATCGTGGTGACCCGTCCGGGGCTGAACGGCAAGTTGCTGGGCCATCTCTCCATGCGCAACACTTATGGCGTGAATGTGAGCCGTGTGCTCCGTGGCGATATTCGCCTTCTTGCCACCGACGACCTGCGACTGCAGTATGGCGACCGCCTCACCGTGGTGGGCGATCCTGCCAGCATCGACCATGTGGAGCAGTTTTTAGGCAATGCTGTCAAGACGCTCAACGAGCCTAATCTTGGCGCCATCTTCCTGGGCATCATCCTGGGTCTTGCCATCGGAACGATACCTTTCAACATTCCCGGTATGACGGCTCCTGTGCGTCTCGGTATTGCGGGCGGTCCTATCGTGATGGGAATCCTCATCGGTGCCCTGGGTCCACGTGTGCATTTCATCTCTTATATGACGCGCAGCGCCGGACTGATGCTTCGTGAGTTGGGACTGGCGCTCTATCTGGGTTGCTTGGGTCTGGAGGCTGGCGGACAGTTCTTCGAGACGGTGATTCGCCCTGAGGGACTGATGTGGGTAGGTATAGGCTTTGCCATCACCGTGGTGCCTGTGCTGATAGTGGGACTCATCATTCTGAAAACCAAGAAGTACGACTTTGGCAGCATCTGCGGCATTCTGTGTGGCAGCATGGCGAACCCTATGGCGCTGACCTATGCCAACGACACCATCGACGGCGACACGCCAAGCATCAGTTATGCCACGGTTTATCCCCTCGGCATGTTTGTCAGGGTGATTATCGCCCAGGTGCTGATCATGTTTTTCGTATAGTTTTTTTTTAAGGAGTTATCTTTTTCGAGGAGTTAAAGGAGTTAAGGAGTTAAGGGAGTTAAGACAACAGCCTTGAGGGAATGGGGATTTCAAATCCACAAAAGCATTTGTCTTAACTCCTTTAACTCCTTAACTCCTGAATTAAATACTAATCATTTCTTCCAAACAAATTTTCTTGCCTGTCAGCGGATGCTCAAAACTGATGGATTCGGCGTGCAGCATGAGTCGCTGTGCCGGTTCATTGCCATAAAGCGGATCGCCCACGATGGGGGCATGGAGCCCCTCGCTGTGGGCACAGTGCACGCGCAGCTGATGTGTACGGCCTGTCTTGGGCCAGAGGGCGAGGCGCAGATGTGTGTCGTCGATGCGGGCGAGCACCCGATATTCGGTGACTGCCTCCTTGCCATGCTCATGACTCACTATCTGGCGTGGACGGTCCATGTAGTCGGGCATCAGAGGCAGACTGATGGTTCCTTCCTGCGCCATGCGGTCGGCTGCTGCCTTGTCCTGGCAACCCACGACGGCGACATACCGCTTCTCCACCTGTCGGGCTGCAAACTGCTGCTGCAGACGATGATAGGCAAACTCGGTCTTGGCAATCACCATCAGTCCGCTGGTCGACATGTCGAGCCGATGAACGATGAGCGGTCCTGTGGCCTCGGGCATTCTGCTCCGCATGATGGAATACACCGACTCGGCTCCGTTCTTTCCTGGAACCGACAGCATTCCTGCCGGCTTGCATATTACGGCTATCTGCTCATCTTCGTAGATAGTCTTCAGCTCCGCCTTGTATTCTTCCGTCCGCGAGCAGGTGGCCTCGGGCAGCATCCATTGCAGGATGGGCTTGCACTTGCCGTTGCAGGCTGGATAGAAGTTCAGGTGATGGCGTATTTCCTCCTTCGGACTTTCTCCCCACCAGAACATGGCCATTTGCAGCGGACGATAACCGTGGCTGTAGGCATACTGCAGCAGCTTGGGCTCGCAGCATTCTCCGCTGCCAGCCGGTGGAATCTTGGCTGCCGTGTCCTTGAAAATCTCCAAGAGGTTCTTGCGATCGCCCTGTGGGTTGAGCATACTGAACTTGCCAAACAGCCATCGCTGCAGTGAGTCGGAGAGTTCTTTGCGCAGCTGTTTCAGATACCTGATGTCTTTCTGGTTTCTGTCGTATTCCTCCTCGATGTCGGTCTTCCTGTCCCGTTCTTTCTTGAGTCTTCTCAGCTGGGCTTTCATAAACTGGCTCTCCCTCACCATTTCTGCCTTTTCCTCCTCGCTCAGGTTGCCCGCCTTGCGTCGGGCGTCGCGCTGTGCTTTGGCAGTCTTCATCTGTAGCTGATAGGCGTCGATGTCGCGCTGCCAACGGGCTTTCAGGGTGTCGATTTCCGTCTTTATCTGTTTCATCCGCTCATCGTTCTGCAGATCGTGTATGGCGACGTTGATGTCCGAGATGTCGCTCTCGTGCTTTTTGAAATATCCGTCGGGCTTCAGATAGTCGAATACGGCAGGCACAAAGCCACTCCAGTCGCTCCGGCCACCTATCTGTCCGCTGTAGGCTGCTATATAGCCTGTCTGTGGCTCAGTCGCTTCGCCGTCCTTCCGGGGCTTTTCCACGATCAGCACGCCGAACATCTTGCCACGGTCTATCTCCTCGCGCCAGTCGTCACGCTGGGCGATTTTCTCCTGCAGCTCCTTGCAGGCCATGATGCAGAGAGGGTGCGGCTCATAACAGAACGGATTGTTCATTCTCTCGGGCAACCGGATGCCCGAGGCTGGGTCTATATGTATTGGATGAAATTTCATGCTGCAAAGATACGATATTTTTTTATATTCTTTTCGCTCATTCAGAATTTTGCATTATCTTTGCATTAGTTTTTATTAAATCACGATGACACAACATAACAGTACATTTTTCTATCATCTTGTCGCCTTCATCACTGTGGCGATATGGGGAACCACTTTTGTCTCCACCAAGGTGCTGATGCTTCATGGCCTTTCGCCAGCCCAGATATTCACCCTTCGTTTCTTCATGGCTTATGTGCTGATGCTGTGTTTCAACCACCGTCGGCTCTTCGCCTCGTCGTGGCGCGATGAGGGCAGGATGATGCTGTTGGGCATTACGGGCGGCTCACTCTACTTTCTGAGCGAGAACGAGGCGATGAACTTCACCACCGCCACCAACACCTCGCTCATCGTCTGCTCGTGTCCTCTTTTCGCCACCTTGTTGGTGAGGCTCGTCTATCGCTCCTCGCACATTCATGTGGTTCAACTGATGGGTTCGCTGTTGGCATTTGTGGGCATGGTCATCGTGGTGCTCAACGGCCGTTTCGTGCTCCATCTCTCTCCCGTGGGCGATGCGTTGGCTTTCACAGCCTGTATGTGCTGGGCTGTCTATTCGCTGCTCATGAAGTCGATGTCCGACAAGTACAGTGCCGCATTCATCACGCGAAAGGTGTTCTTCTATGGCGTACTCACCATTCTTCCCTATTATGCCGTGGTGCCAGGTCTTCCCTCCCCGCAGGTGCTCACGCATCCCGTGGTACTTGCCAACCTGCTCTTTCTGGGCTGCCTGGCTTCCATGGTGTGTTTCCTCACGTGGAACTGGTGCATCTCCAAGTTGGGAGCCGTCAAAGCCACCAACTGGGTTTATTTCAACCCCATCTCCACCATGATCTTTGCCTCCTGGGTACTGGGCGAGAAAATCACTCCCTACTTCCTCGCAGGTGCTGCCTGCATCCTCATAGGTATGTACACGGCCGACAGGAAGACAGAATAAAAACAAACTTATTTAGCATTTACACTTCTTTATTTTAAAACTTTAAAACTTAATCTCTATGTTAATCAAGAACAAACTATTATTGGCCTTGGCTGTGGTATCGCTGCAGTCGAAGGCACGAGAGTCGGTCGACCTTTCTTCGTTAGGGTGGAACATTACGCTCGACACCCAGGCTCAATGGAACAGCGACGAGTTGTATGTTTCGCCCGTCAATATTGCTGCGCTCCCCGTTCATCAGCCCACAGGAGGGTGGCAGTTGCTCGACGCTCCCCAGAAGCGCAACGTTCAGCTGCCTGCCACTGTCGAGGGAGAGCTGTGGGGATGGAACGGACAGACCTACGGTGTGACAGGAAACTATGTGGGTGTATCGTGGTTCAACACCTCGGTAGACGTGCCTGCCAACTGGACTGGCAAGCGCATCACCTTGCAGTTTGATGCCGTACGCTTTCGCGCCGAGGTGTTCGTCAACCACCAGCTTGCAGGTTACGACCTCGTCAACAGTACCCCTTTCTCTATCGACATCACCCCATACGTCAAGCTGGGGCAGAAGAACGATGTCGCCATCCGCATCACCGACCCTAACGGCAACTTCAACTGGAAAGACTCGCAGTGCTATGCGTGGGGCAACTATCTCACCAATCCCTCGCATGGTTTTGGCGGCATCACGGGGCGTGTGCATCTGTGTGCCACCGACAGAACGTACATCGACGACGTGTTTGTCGAGAACACCCCTGTCCCCTCTGTCGTGAAGGTTCATGTTGCGGCAGGAGGACTTACTGCCGACACTCCGTTGGTGATGGAATTGAGGGAGCGTGGCAGCCAGAAGGTGGTATGGCGTCATAACGACCAGATGACCACAGCCGAGAAAACCATCGAGGTGTCATTGCCACAGGCCAGACTGTGGAGTGTCGACGCCCCCAACCTGTACGAACTGACCTTGAGGTTGGGCAACGACGAGGTGAAGAAGCGTTTTGGCTTCCGTTGGTTCGAGGTGCGCACGGTGAAGGGCGACAAGCAGTTCTACCTCAACGGCAAGCGCATCACCCTCGTGACCGCCATATCGTGGAGCTTCTGGCCCGACAACGGCATCACACCGTCCAGGGAACTGGCCTACAAACAGGTGCGTGACGCCAAACAACTGGGTATGACGATGCTCAACTTTCACCGCACCATCGGCAACCCCGATGTACTCGATGCCGCTGACGAACTGGGACTTCTCTATTTCGAGGAGCCTGGTGGAAACCAGTATCCCGCAGGCAAGTTTGATGACGGAACTCTCTATACCAAGTTCTACTTCGATTATCGCAACGAGAAGCTGGCACGCATGATTCGCCGCGACCGTTCGCACCCATCGCTCGTCATCTACAACCTGCACAACGAGCGCGGAGCGTCTCCGCAGGCTGAAGACCGACGCGAGATGCAGATGGGACACCGACTGGATCCTTCGCGCATCCTGACCTACAACTCGTGCAACGGCAAGAACCCCGAAGGAGAGCCCGACGATCACTTCAAACTGCACCTGATGCCCAACGATACCACTTTCTACAACGTAGGGTGGTGGGACAACCATCATGCCGGAGGCCCCGGTGTCTATCACGACTATATATATAAAGGTAAGGACAACTATCTGCGCTACTCCGCCAACAAGGGCGAGATCGTATATTGGGGCGAGGAGGGAGCCATCGGCACACCACCACGCCTGCAGCTGATACGCGATGAGATTTTGCGCACCAGACGCACCACAGGATGGGAAGCCAAAGACTACCTCGCCTGGTACGATGCCTACGATCAGTTCCTGCGCCAGCGTGGCTTCAGCAAAGCCTTCCCCTGTGTCGACAGTCTGACCAGACAGATGGGCAACGTGGCTTACTACTATCAGGGACGAGTGATAGAGAATATACACATCAGCAACACCGTCGATGCCTACGCCGTCAACGGATGGGAATCAATGAAATTGGAGAACCACTCAGGCATCGTCGACAACTACCGTAACCTGAAGGGCGACGCCGACCTCATTGCCCGTTACAACCGCCCTCTCTACCTGGCAGTAAAGCTGACCAACAAGGTGCTGGCTGTAGGCGATACCACCACCACCGATGTGTACATCGTCAATCGAAAGAACGTACACGGCACGGCACAGTTGGTGTTGACCGCCCGTGATGCCAAAGGGCGCCTCTTGGCTCAGACCAAGCGCAAGGTGAAGGTGAGTGGTGGTGTAGTGTATGGCGAGAACCTGATGACCGGATGGCAGTGGAAGGTGACAGGCTCTGGCTATGTCAGCGTCGACGCCAAGTTGGTGCAGCAGGGACGCACCGTGGCAGCAGGCAGCGACCGCATCTATGCCGTGGCCATGAACGCCAAGAGCATAGAGGGCACGTGCGTGGTGGCAGATACCACAGGAGTGCTCGCCGCCTATCTCAAGAGTCAGGGCATACAGACTACAGACTATAAGGCTGGTCGTCCGCAGGGCGATTTCATGATTGTGGGAGCCTTCGAGCCAACCCAGTTCGGCAGTGGCTACAGCGACATCCTCGAATGGGCAAGCACAGGTCACACGGTAGTCATCGTCGACAATCCCCTGCGCTGGGCCGACCTGCTCAGCGATAAGGAGATCATGGATTACCGGGGATTCAAGCAGTTGGGGCGCTCCTGGTACGGAGGCAACTTCTTCTGCCGGTCACACCCCATCTTCGAGGGCTTGCCTACCGACTGTGTGTTCAACTGGGAGTATCAGTGCTTTGCCGCCTATAACCGCCGCCGCGTCGGTCTGCGCGACATGAATGGCGACGTACTCGTAGGCTGTGTGTCCGATCATCGCAAGGAGGTGTATTCAGCCCTCTCCGAGATAGCCGTAGGCAGAGGACGCGTGCTCATCACCACGCTCGACATTCCTGCCTGTCTGCGTGGCACAGCCGCCTATAACAAGAAGGTGGACCTCGACGGTATGAACGAATCGATGAATACTTTCAACACGCAAGGTATGAACAAAGCCGACGCCGTAGGTCGCCAGCTCTTACTCAACATGCTGCGTTACGCCTCTGGAAAGAGTAGCCAGCAGGCCCAGTAGCATGGTGCTTTTTATACGCCTAAGTATTAGTGTGAATCATACCATCTCGTGCAGATGGTATGATTTTTGTGATAATAAAAAAATCGTAACGGAAGAAGATAAATTAACTTCCGTTACGATGATAAGGTCTGCTTACTTCGCTGCCAATACCTCAACCTCTACCAAGGCTCCCTTGGGCAGCTTCTCTACAGCTACGGCAGAGCGGGCAGGGAAAGGCTGGCTGAAGAACTCGGCGTAAACCTCGTTCATGGCTGCAAAATCGTCCATACTGTCCAAATAGACAGTAGTCTTCACCACGTGGGCGAGGTCGGTGCCGGCAGCCTTCAGAATGTTCTGCGCGTTGGTGAGCGCCTGGCGAGTCTGCTCCTTGATGCCACCCTCTACGAAATTACCCGTTGCAGGGTCGATAGGAATCTGACCCGATGCAAATACGAAACCATTAACTTCAATAGCCTGGCTATAAGGTCCTATAGCAGCAGGCGCGTTGTCTGTGTGAATTGCGTTCATAATTTTTACCTTTTAATTTATTATTTTTTACCTTTTTACTTTTTTACCTTTTTACCTTTAAACAATATACAGGTGGAAGCCCTTTTCTTCGAGCGCCCCCTTGATTTCCTTCACGTGATCAGCATCACGGGTCTCCATGGTGAGACGCAGCACACACGAGTTCACCTTCTGGCGGTTGGCAGAACGGTCGTGGTGCACACCCGTGATGTTTCCACCCAAGCTTGCTATCACCGAGCACACTTCCACCAGTTCGCCCGGTTTGTCGTCGAGCTCCATCTCGATGGTGCATAGGCGTCCGCTCTTGGCAAGACCACGCGTAATCACACGGTTCAGAATCGTCACATCGATGTTGCCGCCGCTCACGATACAGATAGTCTTCTTGCCCTTCACCGGCACCTTGTTGTACATCACGGCAGCCACACTGGCAGCACCGGCGCCCTCAGCCACCATCTTCTCGCTCTCTATCAGTTTCAGGATGGCAGCACAGATCTCGTCCTCGCTCACCGTCACAATCTCGTCTACGTATTTCGAGCAAGTCTCAAAAGTCAGCTTGCCAGGCTCCTTCACAGCGATGCCGTCGGCCACAGTTGCCACTGAGGGCAGTTTCTCCTGCTTGTGGTCGTGCAGACTCTGCACCATGCTGGCAGCACCCTCAGCCTGCACACCATAGATCTTGACATTCGGGTTGAGCGACTTGATGGCAAACGCCACACCCGAAATCAGTCCGCCGCCGCCCACAGGCACCACGACAGCCTCCACCTCGGGCAGCTGGTCCAGAATCTCCAGGCCAATCGTCCCCTGACCAGCAATCACGTTCTCGTCGTCGAAAGGATGTACAAAGGTGTAGCCGTGCTTGTCGCGCAGCTCCAGTGCCCTCTGATAAGCATCATCGTAGACTCCCGGCACCAGACACACCTCAGCGCCCAATCGCTTGGTAGCCTCCACCTTCGATATAGGAGCGCCCTCGGGCAGACATATCAGACTCTTCACACCCATGGCAGTAGCACCGAGCGCCACACCCTGGGCATGGTTGCCCGCCGAACAGGCTATCACACCCTTTGCCTTCTCTTCTGGAGTGAGTTGCGAAATCTTGTAGTAAGCACCACGAATCTTAAACGATCCCGTCTTCTGCAGACATTCCGGCTTCAGAAACACATCACTCTCTGGGTTGATTCGCGGAGTGTGAACCAGCTCAGTCTTTCTAATCACTTTGCTCAGCACGAAGCGAGCCTTGTAGAAATTGTCCAGCTGTAACATATTTTATATTATTTCATTAAATATTCAAAAACCTCTCTATCGCCACAGCCACACCGTCCTCCTCGTTCGACAGCGTCACGTAGTCGGCGTCGGCTCTCACCTCTGGCGCAGCATTCGCCATGGCCACACCCATTCCCGCCAATCGCAGCATACTCAGGTCGTTGTATCCGTCGCCGAAGGCAATCATATCCGCAGGCGTGAGGTTCACCTTAGCCAACAGTCTCAACAGCGACTGCGCCTTGTCGATGCCCTTCGGCACCAGTTCCAGGAAGAAAGGCGCCGATCTGAACACATCCATCTTGTCGCCCAGCTGTTCAGCCAGTTCCTCCTCGGCAACGATCATCGTTGTCGGTTCTCCCGTCATGAGCAGTTTGGTGGGGTTAGGCTCCAAGTGCATCAGCAGGTTGTCCACACGTCTGATGTTCATCTTGTTGATGCGCGACTCCTCCTTCACGTAAGGGTCGTCGGGCATTTCCGTCACGATCTCGTTTCCGGCGTAGCCCAACAGAGCATGTCCCTTCCGCTTGGCGTATTCGTAGATGACGGGGATGGCAGATGGCGGCAGGTGCTGTGCGAAGCATTCCTGCTGTGTGCCCCAGTCCACGATTTTTCCACCGTTGTAAGCCAGGATGAAACCGCCATGTGTGTCGAGCTTCAGCTCGTTGGCAAGCGGCACGATGCCATAGGTCGGTCTTCCCGAAGCCAGCACCACGATGGCACCCTCGTGCTGTGCCTTGAGCAGCGCCTCACGTGTTTTGGGAGTTATCACCTTGTCGTGGTTGGTGAGAGTTCCGTCTAAGTCGAGTGCGATGATGCGGTAGGGCAAGTGTGCCTGATTTCTGTTTTGCTGTTTGTCCATATCTTGTCTTTTTGCTTGCAAAGGTAGTGCAAAACGAAGACAATACAAAATAAATTCGTTTATTTTTATTGAAGTTTCGCAAATGAGGGAACTTCTGTCAAACATACAAAAAACGCTCCCTCGACATAAGAATGCGAGAGGAGCGCCAACCTTTGTCAGAAAAGGGGTTTAACAGACATAATTTTCCTGATGATGTTATGACACCGTCGTGTCATTAGGCAAAATATCTTGTTCGGCAAAGTTAAGCATTTCTCATGAAAGTGCAAACACAGAAAAACTCACATCGTGTCTAAATTGGTGCAAGGAGTGCTTATGCTGTCGGAAAACGTGTCTATGTGGTAAAAAATAATCGTAAGTTAGAAGATAAAAGCAAAGAAAGTTTGTAGTCAAGGCTTTGTCGTTTCAAAAAAAATGATTAATTTCGCAGCAGATTATTTGGAATAAAAAAGTAGTGAAAACATATCTGAAGTACATGATCTTGGCGACAGTGAGCCTGTGCTTGCTGTTTGTGGCGGCTTGTAGTCGGCAGGAAGGAAAGGCTGTGCCCGATGCCGGGCAGCTCCTGTTGCAGCAGCTTGAGGACTCAATAGGTGCCAAGTCGCCGCAAGCCCGACAGATGATTCTCAAGGCTATGGCTGAGGCGCCCGACAGCATCGCTTACTATGAATGCTATGTCAGGATGGGCAAGATGTACTGTCTTTCTGCCACTCCCGACTCCATGGCACCTTATCTGAAGGCGACAATCGACTTTGCCAAGAGACAACCCTCATCGTCGAGGTGCAACGCTTTGTTGGCTTATGCTTATAATTGCCAGGCTGTCAACCTGCACAACTTCCACAAAGACCCCGACGAGGTGATCAGGCTCTATCATCGTGCCGACTCGCTGTTGGGGGAGAGTAATCTGCAGAGTCAGCGCCCACTGGTGTGTGCCAATCTGGCTGACGCCTATCTCTTCAAGAACCGCCTCGTAGAGGCTGCCGCATGGTACAGAAGAGCACTCTTCCTGGTGGATTCGCTCGAGCTGCCCAAGCAAGACAACGTGACGCTCTACATGGGTCTTGCCACCATCTATCAGCAACTCAACGACTGGAAGACATCGCTGCGCTACTATCAGCAGACGGAGGCTTGCATGAAATCCATGTCGGTGGGAATGCAGGCTTATTTTCTGAACAACTATGGCAACTACTATTATTACGCCAAGGACTACGAGGCATCGCTCCGGAAATTCGTCGCCCTGAAAAGCCTGTTGGAGAAACATCACATGCAGGACAATTTCGATATGTTCATCTGCAAGGTAAACCTGGCGGATGTGTATCTGAACCTCAATCGCCTCGACTCCACAGCTCATTATCTTGACGAAGTGGAGCCCTTTGCCAGCCGCACCAATGATGCGCTGATCACCTACTACTGCAACACCATACGTATAGGCCTGGCGGTGAAGCGTGGCAACATGGCAGAAGTGAAGTCGGTCCTCGACACGGAGAAGGGAATTGACACAACCAACATCGCCTTTACGATGAGACAGGTGCGCAACAATTACCTGCGGCGCTACTATGAGTCGACGGGCAACTACCGCATGGCTTACGACAACCTGAGAGAGGACATGAGGAAGAACGACTCCTTGGAGCACAACCGCATCAATATGCGGGCCTCGGAAATCATGGAGCGATTCACGCAGGACACACTGAAGCTGCATCATTCCCTGGAACTCGAACGAAAGAATGTCGACATACAGCAGGCGCATGCCACAACCTTTGCCGTCGTGTCGGCTGCATTGGTGCTGGCACTGATATTCGCACTGTGGATATTGCGTACGCGAAAGCGCGACCTGCAGACGAAGATGAACATCATGAAACTGAGGCTGGGAAGCGCACGCAACCGCATCTCGCCCCACTTTGTGTTCAATGTGCTCAACAATAAGATTGTGCACTCCGAACAGCAGGAAGCACACGAACTGCAGGAGCTTACCCGACTCATCAGAGCCAACCTCGACATCTCGTGCCAGCTGGCTGTAACCCTGGGCGATGAACTCGACTTCGTGAACCAGTATGTGAAGGTAGAACAGCAGTTGCTGAGCGATGACTTCGACTTTCATATTCATATCGCTCCCGATGTATATATAAATAAGGTGAAGATACCCTCCATGTTTGTGCAGATACTGGTAGAGAATGCCTTTGTGCACGGACTCAGAGGATGGGAAGGACACAAGCAACTCGACATCAGCGTGGAGCGCAGGCAGAAGATGATACGGATAGCCGTATGCGACAACGGACCCGGTTTCGATATACGAAGCGTGGGACGCAGCAAGCGCACGGGGCTCAGCATCATCACGCAGACCGTAGCCATCGTGAATGAGCGCAACAGAAGCAAGATGTCCTTCGCCATGACCAACAGGAAAGACGAGGCGGGTAACGCCTGTGGATGTGAGGCTGTCATCATGGTGCCAGACGACTTCCGACTGGATTTCTAAACCCCGAAAGTAAAAGAAAACAAAAACCAACATCACATACAGCTCATGAAAACAATCATTATCGACGACAACAAGGATGCAGCCCGAAGCCTGGCAGAGCATCTCGCAGATTACGACGAGGTCAGCGTGGCAGGCATCGCCTACAACGGATTCGACGGACTCACTATGGTGAGCGAGCATCAGCCCGACCTGATATTCCTCGACGTACAGTTGCCCGACATCTCGGGGCTCGACTTCCTCGACCGTGTCGACATCTTCACGCATGGACGTTGCCGTGTAGTGATGTACACCGCCTATGATGAGTTTGTGCTGCCTGCCTTCCGCAAAAAAGCCTTCGATGTACTGCTCAAGCCCATAGACGGGAAAGAGCTGGCAACGGTAATGGGCAGACTGCAGAAAGTGACAGCCGCAAGCGACGGCAAGAAGGAAATGCAGGACGGCAAGAAGAGCGACGACAAGTTTCTGCTCTATACCAACACCGTAGACTTTCGGCTCGTGGACAAGCGCGACGTGTGCCTCTTTCAGTACAACCATGAGGTTCGGTGTTGGGAGGCTGTGGTGGCAGGATGCAAGACTCCGGTGAGGCTGAAGCGCACACTGAAGAGCGAGGAACTGCTCGATTTCGACAGCCAGTTTGTGCAGGTGAGCCAGCGATGCATCATCAATATGAACTATCTCATCGAGGTGGTCGACAACGTGTGCCATTTCTATCCTCCCTTCGAAACGCTCACTCATGTAAAGGTGGGGCGGTTCTATCGGCGCAAACTCATAGAGAGGTTCAGCAGTCTGTAGACAACCCCGTCATTGTGTGAAAAATCACTATCATGAGCTGTTTTGTGCCAAAAACTACTATTATGAGCAGTTTTGTGCGATTTTATTATAAAAAATCGTCAATATGTTAGCCATTTGCCAAGAATTTTGTAATTTTGCACCGCAAACTTTAAACAAACAATAAAAGAATGGCTAATTTGAGATTTGAGGTTGTAGCCGAGGCCTTCAAAAAAAGACCTGTAGAGGTGGATGCTCCCAAGACAAGACCTTCGGAGTATTTCGCCAAGTATGTATTCAACCGCCAGAAGATGTACAAGTATCTTCCATCCGATGTGTACGAGAAACTCATCGACGTGATAGACAACGGTACCCGACTGGATCGTTCCATCGCCGACTCTGTGGCAGCCGGCATGAAGCTATGGGCAGAGGAAAACGGGGTAACACACTATACGCACTGGTTTCAGCCCCTCACGGAGGGAACAGCTGAAAAGCACGACGCCTTCGTAGAGCACGACGGAAAGGGCGGCATGATAGAAGAGTTCTCCGGAAAACTGCTCGTACAGCAGGAACCTGACGCCAGTTCATTCCCCAACGGAGGTATTCGCAACACCTTCGAGGCGCGTGGCTATTCGGCATGGGATCCTACATCGCCGGTCTTCATCATCGACGACACACTGTGCATTCCTACCATCTTTATCTCTTACACTGGCGAGGCTCTCGACTACAAGGCTCCGTTGCTGCGTTCGCTCCACACACTGAGTGAGGCGGCTACCGACGTGTGCCATTACTTCTATCCACAGGTCAAGAAGGTGCAGACCAACCTGGGATGGGAACAGGAATATTTCCTTGTGGACGAAAGTCTCTACTCGGCACGCCCCGACCTGATGCTTACTGGGCGAACCCTTATGGGGCACGACTCTGCCAAAAACCAGCAGATGGACGACCATTACTTCGGCACCATTCCAGAGCGTGTGCAAGCGTTCATGAAAGACCTTGAAATCCAGGCTCTCGAGCTGGGTATTCCCTGCAAGACACGCCATAACGAAGTGGCGCCAAACCAGTTTGAGCTGGCTCCTATCTACGAGGAGTGCAACCTCGCTGTCGACCACAACATGCTGTTGATGAGCTTGATGAAGCGTGTGGCTCACAAGCACAGCTTCCGAGTACTGTTGCATGAAAAGCCATTTGCCGGTGTCAACGGCTCGGGCAAGCACAACAACTGGAGTCTCTGTACCGATACAGGTGTGCTGCTCCATGCTGCAGGCAAGACTCCCGAGGACAATCTGCGCTTTGTCGTCTTCATCGTGGAAACCCTGATGGGCGTGTACAAGCACAACGGTCTGCTCAAGGCCTCCATCATGAGTGCCACCAATGCGCACCGACTGGGTGCCAACGAGGCTCCTCCAGCCATCATCTCATCTTTCTTAGGCAAGCAGCTCACCGACCTGCTCGATCATATCGAGAAAGCCGACAAGGAAGAACTCTTTGCCCTGGCAGGCAAGAAGGGTGTGGAGCTCGACATTCCGGAGATTCCTGAGTTGATGATCGACAATACCGACCGCAACCGCACCTCCCCATTCGCCTTCACCGGCAACCGATTCGAGTTCCGTGCCGTAGGCAGCGAGGCCAACTGTGCATCGTCGCTCATCGTGCTGAATGCAGCTGTAGCCGAGGCGCTGCAGAACTTCAAGACAAGAGTTGATGCACTCATCGAGGCAGGCGAGGACAAGACTTCCGCCATCATCGACGTAGTGCGCGAGGATATCAAGACCTGCAAGCCCATCCGCTTCGACGGCAATGGCTACAGCGACGAGTGGAAGGAAGAAGCTCAGAAGCGCGGACTCGACTGCGAGGCGTCCTGCCCCGTCGTCTTCGACCGTTATCTCGACAAGGAAAGCATTGACATGTTCGCCAAGACCAATGTGATGAGCGAGAGTGAGCTGAAGGCGCGCAACGAGGTGAAATGGGAAATCTACACCAAGAAGATTCAGATAGAGGCCCGTGTGATGGGCGACCTCTCGATGAACCACATCATTCCTGTGGCAACCCACTACCAGAGCCGTCTGGCAAAGAATGTAGAGGGCATGATCAATATCTTCGGCGGAGAGGAAGGCAAGAAACTCACCGCCCGCAATGTGAAGATTATCCGCGAGATAGCCGAGCGCACGCAGACCATAGAGACTGGAGTAGAGGCACTGGTGAATGCCCGCAAAGTGGCCAACAGAATAGAGAGCGAGCGCGAGAAGGCAGTGGCTTATCACGACACCGTGGCGCCTAAGATGGAGGAAATCCGTTATCAGATCGACAAACTCGAGCTTCTCGTAGCCGATGAACTCTGGACACTGCCAAAGTATCGCGAGCTGCTCTTCATCCGCTGATGTATTAAGAATAAGAACACAACATATTCATAAAAAGGCTGACTTCATTTCGAAGCCAGCCTTTTATCTTACAGGGAAGCCACCGCCATTCTAAAAGTTCTTACCAGTGCCAGAGTCCATAAACTCAGCATCAGAGAAAGTGAAGTCAGCCGAGTTCGACACACCGAAGAGATCGCCGGTGGTGTATTTCGTCACATAGTTGGTTTTCAGATGAACGTTCTCAAAGGACAGACTCTTCAGCAGCGAGCCCTCCGAGTCCAGCATCTCCACATCCACCTTGATATTCTCCTCCTCCGCCGAGCTCAGGAAGACATAAGCGTTAAACCGGGAATAAGTATTGCTCATCTCGATTGTCGGAGTCACCACGCTCACGTCAGCCGCCAGACCTGTCGTAGGATTCCATTTGTTGCTGCAGTTACCCGAAATGCGGAACTTCATATTCTTCACCACGTCCGTCGTGGAACCAGTATTTTCAATGGTAAACTTAGCCACAGAACGCTTCATATTACAATTAAAAGCATTGTTTCCTTCCTTTACCATTATCTTCTGGCAGACAGCCGCCATGTCTGTCACCTTGTTGGGGAAGACAACCTCCGTCACAGAATTAATCTTCACATCGGCATTCTTGCTGGCTACAGCTACCATATCATATTCACCCACAGGAACCCGCATACTGACATGACCGAAGTTGCCTGCCATTTCAGCCTTCACCTGTCTGAAAACGATAGGTTTGCCCGTGCCATTGGTAGGAATCAGGGAAATATCCAAGTAAGTAAACGGGCTTTTCTTCAAAGCAGTACTCGTACTGCTTTCGTCTGCTCGAGTCTTTGCCTGAGAATTCTCCAATGACTGCATGGTCACTTGGTAAAACGACAAGCTAACTTGCTGGTTCGCTACATGGGATGATTCATTACCATCACCGTTTTCGGTTGTACAACCGACACTAACTAATAGTGCAATAGCCATGAATAGGCTGTTAATTGTTAACTTAAGATTCATTATTTTAAGTTTTAGGTTATTAGAAAGTATCGAAACTCTTTCGGTACATGCTTCAAAAATAAGAATTATTAATAAGAAATTACTATTTAAACCTTTTAAAACCGATTTATTTAATATAATTTGCACTGATTTTATAAATATTTATCTAAAAATAGCATTAAAAAATAAAAAAGTATCTATATATGCCGTTATGCTCGAAGAACAGTGAGAGCGAGCCTCGGGCTGCCAGCTCGTGCGGTGTGTCGGTCTCGAAACGCCCAGGGCTAAGAGCTTCTGCCCCTACAGGCAGGGTGTGTTGCTGCTCGGTACTTGGCAGCTGTCCCAGAAAAGCCCCTTTTCCTATTCCATCTCCCATATCGGCATAACCTCAATCCTTATTCCGTCTCGTTCGAAGGTCTCTCGTTGGGAGAAAGTGATGATTTTTCCCTGTTTGCAGCCTGTAACGGAGGAGGCAGCTATCAAGCCTCCTATCTCTCGTTCTACGTTATCATCATTCAATGTCCAGCAGACTTGTATCAGCTCAGCTACATGCTCGCCCTTTTTCACAACGAAGTCGCATTCCTTCGATTCATAGAAGTAGAATACCCTGTCCTCTTCTCCAAGCGTTCTCTCCAAGTTGAGATAAACGATATTCTCCAAAGCCTTGCTTGCATCTTCGCTCTCAGGCAATAATACAGCATTGCGCAGGGCAATGTCTGCCACATAATACTTGGCAGGAGCAGAACGCTGTTTTACCATCGACTTATCGTATTTTTCCACTTTGCGAAACATGAAAATGTTGCAAGCATAGTCGAGCCACAGATAGAGGGAATCCTTGGAGACCTTTAAGCCTTGCGATTTCAAGTCGTTATAAATATTGTTCACGCTGGTCGGCTTCGTGAGTTTGTTCATCACACGCTTTAAGAAATAACGCACCACCGAAGGAGAAGCTCCGATATGATAATGCTCCACCATATCCCTGAAGAGCATGGTGTTGAAGTAAGACTGCAGTATTTTGACTTTTTCTATCTTGCTTTTTTCGAGAACAACCTCAGGAAAACCGCCCTCCTCGCAATAACCGCGAAAGGAGACCGCCATCTTTGCCTTGCCAGCTTCGCTAAATGGATTTGCCTTGATGCCTTTGAACGCCAAATATTCCTTGAAACTCAAAGGATACTCTCGATATTCGTCAGGCCATCCTCGTAAAGCGGAAGCCATTTCTTCTGAAAGCATCTTGGCTGTGCTACCTGTTACATAGATATGCTTGCAATAATTCTTATACACCCGGAGAACAAAGAGTTCCCAGCCCTCTATGAGTTGTATCTCATCAAAAAACATATAAACATCCTTAAGCGATGTATCAGGATACATTTCACGATAAGCTTGCAGCAATTCATCGAAGTTTTCGGGCGACATGGAGAGAAAACGTTCATCGTCGAAGCCTACATAGAGGATGTGCTCTTTTGGAGTTCCTTGTTGTAGCAGGCGATTAATCGTAAGTCCCAATAATGATGACTTTCCGCAACGGCGAATGCCAGTAACAGTCACGATGCGGTTTCCATCCAACGGAAGTTGGGTGCTTCTCTCTTGCAAGGCAAAAGGTAATTCCTCTTGGTGCAAGGAAATGATTGACTGAAATGTGCTGCGTAGTTCCATTTGTGTTCCTTCTTTATTGCTGATTATTTTATTGTTAATATGTAGATTCCTACACTCGGTTGCAAAGATACAAACCTTCCTTCTAAAAAGGAAAGAAATCGGTAATAATTTCCTTTTCAAAAGGAAAGTTTCTGTTTTTATCTAAAATCTCTTTTTGCTCTTTAAAGCTCTAGTTGTTGTCTTGCAGCAGTAGCCATTTCCAGATAGGTACTACCTCTATCGTATAACCATCTGCCTTTATTTGGGTCTGGTAATCACGGGTGATGATGTAGCCGTGATAGCCTGGAAAGGCTTTCAGAAATTTAATCAGTCCTCCTACTTCTCGCTCGTAGGTTGCCTCATCATTCAGATTGTAAGATACCTGTATGGCCAACTGGGCAGAAGGAACGCAGAAATCTATCTCTACGTTCTTGTTGAAATAATAGAGCAAGGTTTCTTCTGTCGTGTTTCTGAATCTTCTGTTCAGTTCTATCGCCACCATATTCTCCAACAGCTTCGTTTCTCCCTGAAACAGAAAGAGATTGAGTATTCCATTATCGGCAACGTATCTTTTTTGAAGTGTTGCCTGTTCTGTCATAGGTGAAACCAGATTCGGAATTGGGAAGAAGAGATACGCATCTTGCATGTATTCCAGGTAATCCTTTAGGGCTGGCAAACTGATGGTGTCTCCGGTAGATTTCACCATGTGTTGCAATCTGGTCAGGGATGAAGGCTGCATCACGCTATCGGCAAGTTTTTTAGCCAGAAAGCGGAATATTCTTGAATTGCGAATGCTGTTTCTCTCCACGATGTCGCCAATCAGAATTTTCTGATATAGGGCATTGAGATATTCCCGCTTGTCGGGTTGCTCAAACGATTCAGCTATTCCCCCTTCGTAAAAGTAGGAATCAAAATAGTTGGATACTATTGATTTTATCTGTTGGTTGTATTCCCAGTTTTCACCTGGTTCTACTTGATGATAGGTTAGGTATTCTGCAAAGGAAAAAGGAAAGATTTCCTTCGGAATGTATCTTCCTCCAAGTGTAGAATACATTTCCTTGCCCAGCATCTTGGCGTTGCTGCCTGTAATCATCACGCGATATTGGGAGTCAGCCAAGCGGCGGGCAAATTTCTCCCAACCTTCTATATTCTGAATCTCATCAAGATAGACGAAGGGCTGTTTGCCTGGATATAGTTCCATGTAGGAATCCAGGATAGTGCCCAGTTCTTCAGCCTTGAGGGATGACAAGCGCTCATCCTCAAAGTTGATGTAGAGAATATCTTGGGCCGACTGTTCTCCTTTGTTGAGTCTGGTCTGAATATCCTGATACAGTAAGTAGGATTTTCCTGCTCGTCTGATACCTACGAGAATATAATTCGACTTGTCGCCGAAAAGGAAATCTCGGTGAACCAGTTTGTAGTTCGGGATGGCTATTTGCTTCTCGATGATGATATTTTTGATAATTTGCTTGTCCATACAGAAATATTTTAAAGTATACTTTGCAAAAATCCGAAAATATTTCTAACTATACTTCGAAATAATCCTAGAAAGCGGCTTGTTTAAGGAAAATTAATGTTTTCCCTATGATTTTCTGTTCCTAAGGTGTAAAGCAAATGGATTGAGCTTGCCTTCTAGAGAAGAGGGGATTTCCCTGGGGGCTGCGTTATAATTAGCTTGCTCCACTCCGGTTGGCAGCGTTCCGGCTATTCCAATTGTTCCAGTTGTTCCAAATCTTCCAGATTCCAGTTCTTCCAATTAATTTTAAGAGGGTATGCATCTTTCGCTTGTCCGTCTGCTTTACTTTTTTAT
>OHWB01000178.1_pt1 | contig 24257 bp, 13 predicted proteins | sample 1579591 | NCBI WGS metagenome assembly OHWB01 (sample SAMEA3882503, study PRJEB24775) | human gut metagenome | biome: human-associated habitat; feature: intestine environment; material: feces | place: Netherlands | collected 2009/2010 | reverse complement strand
GCGGTGAAAGCTGCACGCACGGTGTGGAGCCGGGGAAAAGTTGGAGATCATATCAAAGACTTACCTATGGCTATCTGGCGCAAAGTCGCAGGGCATGAAGCAGCTTATGAGTGGTGGCGGTGTCATTCTCATCGGCACTCAGCTGATTCCGCTGCTCTCTGGTCTGTTTGGCTGATCAACAAGCAATAGGAGGAAAACCCGCCATTGTTCGATAATATTTTCGCAGCAATCGAAAAATGGATGAGGGAACTTCTTTCCGGCATGGTGGAGTCCAACCTGAGTACGATGTTCACGGCGGTCAATCAACAGACCAGTGAGATCGCTGCTCAGGTCGGGCAGACACCGCAAGGGTGGAACAGCAGCATTTTCAGCATGATCCGCAACATTTCGGATTCGGTGGTGATTCCCATTGCAGGAATCATCATCACGCTGATCCTCTGCTACGAACTGATCTCGATGCTGACGGAGCGGAACAATCTGCACGATGTGGACACTTGGATGTTCTTCAAGTATTTCGTGAAGATGTGGATCGCAGTCTATCTCGTCAGTCATACGTTCGATATTGCAATGGCGGTATTTGACATTGGGCAGTCGGTGGTAAATTCTTCCTCCGGCATTATCCGTGGCAATACCGCCATTGATATTAGTTCTCTTTCCATGCAGATGCAGGCGGCAATGGCAACAATGGCGATTGGCGAACTGGTGACGCTGGCATTGGAAACCCTTGTTGTAAGCTGGTGTCTGAAAATTCTGTCGGTGGTTATCACAGTGATAATGTACGGCAGAATGATAGAAATATACCTCTACACTTCGCTTGCTCCGATTCCATTTGCAACCATGAGCAACCGTGAGTGGGGTCATGTGGGTACGAACTACTTCCGAGGGCTGTTCGCTCTGGCATTTCAGGCGTTTTTAATGATGGTCTGCGTGGCGATCTATGCAGCCCTCATTGGCAGCATCCGGGTATCTTCGGATATTCACTCGGCTTTGTTTGGTACGATGGCCTATACGGTGATTCTTTGTTTCTCGCTGCTCAAAACGGGAAGTCTGTCCAAACAGATCTTTGGCAGTCACTAAATCCGGGAAAATCCAATGAAAGGAAAAGACAGCAGACAACGCCGTTTCCCGGCGGCGGTCTGGCTGTTCTGGTGATAAATGGCCTATGTAACGATTCCTAAAGACCTTTCCAAAGTGAAAAACAAGGTCTTTCTGAACCTGACGAAACGCCAGCTTGTGTGCATGGGTTTCGCAGCAGGAATTGGTGTTCCGTTCTATTTTCTCATGCGCGATACGCTGGGAACGAGCAATGCAGCGGCAGGCATGGTGCTTCTGATGCTGCCGGAGTTTTTCTTTGCGCTGTATGAGAAAAACGGGATGCACCTTGAAACCATCCTGACGAATTTCATCAGCGTCCGATTCAAACGCTCTGCGGTACGCCGCTATGAGGTCGAAAACCTGTATGACCGGGAACTGGAAAGTGCAGCACCGACCCAGAAGAAGGGAGGCATCCTTGGTAAAAAGTAAACCGAAGAAGAAACCGCAGCCGGGCGGCTTCTTCCAGAAATTCTTCCGCAAACCTGCGAAGAACGAAAAGGAACAGCGGTTGACCGTGCAGCGTTCCATTCCGTATCTGGAAATGGGGCGCGATGGTATCTGCCGGGTGGAGGAACATCTGTATTCCAAAACTGTCCGATTCTACGACATCAACTACCAGTTGGCGCAGAATGAGGACAAAAACACCATCTTTGAAAGCTGGTGCGACTTCCTCAACTACTTCGATGCCAGCATCCGCTTTCAGTTGTCGTTCATCAACCATAAGAGCGACATGAGCGAGTACAACAAGGTCATTCAGATTGAGCCGCAGCACGACCAGTTTGATGATGTGCGTATGGAATATGCGCAGATGCTGAAACAGCAGCTTGCCAAGGGCAACAACGGTTTGGTTCGGACGAAGTACATCACGTTCAGCATCGAAGCAAAGAGTGTTCAGGAAGCAAAGCCCCGGTTAGAGCGTATCGAAACCGATATTCTCAATAATTTCAAGGTGCTGGGCGTGAAAGCCTATCCGATGAACGGCGTGGAACGGCTTCAGATCATGTACGAAACCTTTCATCAGGAGGAACAGCAGAAGTTCGATTTCAGCTATGACCGTATCCTGCAGAGCGGCATGACGACGAAAGACTTCATTGCCCCGACCAGTTTCCTATTCAAGAGCGGCAAGGACTTTATGATGGGTGACACCTACGGCGCAGCATCCTACCTGAACATCCTTGCCCCGGAACTGACGGATAAGGTGCTGGCCGAGTTTCTGGACATGGACAAAAATCTGGTGGTCAGTATCCATGTTCAGTCGGTAGACCAGTTGAAAGCCATCAAACTTATCAAGGGAAAAATTACCGACCTAGACCGTATGAAAATTGAGGAACAGAAGAAAGCTGTGAGGTCTGGTTATGATATGGAAATTATTCCGAGCGACCTTGCAACTTATGGCGGCGAGGCCAAAAAGATTCTGGATGATCTGCAAAGCCGTAATGAGCGTATGTTCCTTGTTACGGTGCTTTTCCTCAATACGGCCAAGACCAAGCAGGAGTTGGATAGTGCGGTATTTCAGACTGCTGGTATCGCTCAGAAGTTCAACTGTACGCTGAACCGTCTGGATTATTTGCAGGAGCAGGGCCTTATGAGCAGCCTGCCGCTGGCAAATAATCTCGTTCCCATCAAGCGTGCACTGACGACCACTTCCACCGCGATTTTTGTTCCGTTTACGACGCAGGAGCTTTTTATGGAGGGCGATTCTCTCTATTACGGTCTGAATGCGGTATCCAACAACATGATCATGGCAGACCGCAAGCAGCTGAAAAACCCGAACGGTCTGATCCTCGGCACACCGGGAAGCGGTAAGTCGTTCAGTGCAAAGCGTGAGATCACAAACGTGTTCTTCACCACAACGGACGATATTATCGTCGCGGACCCGGAAGGAGAGTATTATCCGCTGGTGGAAGCGTTGGGCGGTCAGGTTATCCATATCTCGTCTACCAGTAAGGACTACATCAATCCGATGGACATCAACCTCAATTACGCGGACGACGATAACCCGCTGGGCATGAAATCGGACTTTATTCTTTCCCTGTGCGAACTCATCATGGGCGCACGGGATGGCATGGAGCCGGAAGAGAAATCGGTCATTGACCGCTGCCTGCCGCTGGTCTACCAGAAATATCTGAACGACCCAAAGCCGGAAAATATGCCGACGCTCGGTGATCTGTACGACTGCCTGCGGGAGCAGAAAGAACGGCAGGCGCAGCGTATTGCAACGGCACTGGAAATCTACGTCAATGGTTCGCTGCGAGTGTTCAACCACCAGACCAATGTGGAACTGGATAACCGCATTATCTGTTTCGATATTAAGGAGTTGGGCAAACAGCTTAAAAAGCTGGGTATGCTTATCGTTCAGGATCAGGTCTGGAACCGTGTCACCATTAACCGCAACAGTAAAAAGAACACGCGGTACTATATAGACGAGTTCCATTTGCTCTTAAAGGAAGAGCAGACCGCAGCATACAGCGTCGAAATCTGGAAGCGATTCCGAAAATGGGGCGGTGTACCGACAGGAATTACACAGAACATCAAGGATCTGCTGGCCAGCCGGGAAATCGAGAATATCTTCGAGAACAGCGATTTTATTTATATGCTTAATCAGGCATCCGGCGACCGGCAAATCCTTGCAAAGCAGCTGAATATCTCGCCGTTCCAGCTGTCGTATGTGACGAACAGTAACGAGGGCGAGGGGCTACTGTTCTACGGCAACACCATTATTCCGTTCAAGGATAAGTTCGATACATCGCTGAAACTGTACAGTTTGATGACCACCAAGCCCAATGAGATGGGAAAATACAAGGAGAAAAAAGAAGCATGAACACACCGAACATTTTTGACCGACTGAGCCGCAAGATTCATCATCACTCTGACATGGAGCCGCACGAAAGCGATTCCGGCCCGCCTTTTGATGAGGTGGAGCCGCTCAACTTCCACGATGAAGAATCGGTGGTGCATACGGTGCTGGAGGACTTTTACGCAGTTGGCACACTGGCCGATGAACTGACTGACGGCTTTCATATGGAAGCCCACGGTTATCTTGACCGTGAGGAAGTGAACGCCCGTCTGATTGCCTTTGCCCGGAAGCTGGAACAGGTGCTTGATAAGTGGGAAACCCACGCAGCCTTGATCGCATGACGGCTCCAGCCGGAAGGAGGTGATTTCCATAGCAGACAAAAAGTTTCGGGGCAGAGATAAAATCGTCCAGAAAATGACCAAGGATGGTCTGGTGGATGAAAACCTCCGCACCGGGGAACAGAAGTCCACGACTGCAGAAGAAAAGCCGGAGAAGGAAGATCCGGCAAAAGAAACTGCGGAAAAGGAAGCCGACGAAGAACCTATCGTGGAAGAAGAACGGTGCATGGATGCCGGGGACGGGGAGGAGGATGTACCCCGGCATCACAGCACCGCCAAGCAGAGCGCAGACTATTACAAAGCGCATCAGGAGGACGGGAAGCCAAAGGATGCGTCTGCGGAATCGGATGCAGAGCCGCAGCCCGCAAAGAAAGGCCGACTTTCTTTTGAAGATGAAAAAGGCAGCATTGTCCGTGGCGTAGGAATGGGCGTTAAGAAGGTGGCGAAGAAAGGAGTGGACACCGCCACCGGGTTCGCCCATCAGAAAGTACATCAGGTAGAAAAAGACAATTCCGGCGTGGAAGCTGCCCATAAGTCGGAAGAAGCCGCCGAACGCCTGCACCACTTTGTCAAAGGCAGGAAAAAGCCCAAAGATAAATCTGCCAGAGCGGAGAAAAGAGGTGGGGAGGATCAGAAATCCAGCCGCCTGAAATTTTCCGAGAGTGAGGGTGGCACTGCAGAAAATGCAGCAGAACCGTCGCTGAAAAAGAAACAGCCCCAGCCACCGCCGACTGCCGCAGGAGGTGAAGCAAAAACAGTCGGTGCGAAGTTTTACCAGAAAAAGCAGTATAAGGATGCCTATGCAGCCGCAAAGCGCGGCCAGAAAGCCGGAACTGCTGCCAGCAAGCAGGCAGCAGCGGCGACCAACACCATTACGGAGAAAGCGAAAGCGGCGGTGCAGGAGATCGTCGTGCAGCACAAAACCCTATGGGTCGGTATTGGTGTAGGTATCCTACTGGTGATGGTAATGCTGGGAGCCTTTTCAAGCTGTGGTGCAGCGATTCAGGGAACAGGCAGTACCTTTGTGGGAACGACCTACCCCAGCAAGGATGCCGACATGAAAGGCGCGGAAGAAGATTATCTGGAACTGGAAAAAGAACTGGATAAGCAGATTCGGCAGATGGAGTCCACCCATCCAGGCTATGATGAATACCGCTATCAGCTTGATGAGATCGGGCATGACCCGTATCAGCTTATTTCCCATCTGACGGCAGTTTATGAGCAGTTTACCAGAGGACAGGTCAAGCCTGTTATCAAGGAACTGTTCAAGCAGCAGTATCTCCTGAAAGTGTGGGAAACCATTGAGATTCGCACTCGCATGGAAACCAGAGTAGGGATTCGGCCAACGATTGACGCTTTTGGAAACGTCAGCATGGAAACCTATACCTATCAGGAAGAAGTGGAGTATGAGTACAAAATCCTCAATGTCCTGCTGAAAAATAAGGGCTTCGATACCATCGCACGGAAGAACATGAACCGGAAGCAGACCGGACGGTACGATGCCTACAACCTGACCTACGGCAACCGCCCCGAACTGTTCGGCGCAGGATCACCGACTTACAGCGGCGGCACAACGGGCAGTATCGGCACAGGTGGTGGTGCTGGTGGCTCCGGCGGTGGCTTCAAGTACGACATTCCCTCGGAAGCCCTTTCGGATGAAAAGTTCGCAAGGATGATTGAGGAAGCCGAAAAATATCTCGGTATGCCGTATGTGTGGGGCGGCAGTTCCCCAAGCACCAGTTTTGACTGTTCCGGCTTCGTATGCTGGGTCATCAATAACTGCGGCAATGGGTGGAGCGTTGGGCGTACAACGGCCAACGGCCTGCGCGGGAAGTGCAGCTATGTTTCTCCTGCGGATGCAAAGCCCGGTGACCTGATCTTCTTTGAGAAAACCTATAACACCGTTGGCGCGTCGCACGTTGGAATCTACGTCGGCAACGGCATGATGATCCACTGCGGCGACCCCATTTCCTACACCAGCATCAATTCGACCTACTGGCAGAGCCACTTCTTGGGCTTTGGCCGCATCAACTGAAAGGAGGACCGATGGGCAAAAAATTACAGAAATATCTGGATGAAGCCGAAAAGACAGAACAACAGATCGCGGAACTGGAAGAACGGCTGAGAACCATCCGGGCAGCACAGAAAAAGGAAGAGGACAGCGAGATCATCCGTGCCATCCGCAGCACCAAGATGGGTGGGCGCGAACTGCTGGCTCTGCTGGACAACATTCAGGCAGGCAATGTGACATTCCTGACCGCTGCAAACAAGGCTTCGGAAGAAGCAGAAACGGAGGAAGCAATTGAAAAAGATGCTTAAACGGCTGGGTGTTGTTATCCCCAGCACAATTCTGAGCCTGCTGATGGCGGTGGGCTTTTCGACCCCGGCCTTTGCCTTTGTAGACACCACTGAGGTGGCGGAGAAACCCGTGCAGGTGATCGAGGAAGCAGAGCCGACCGAGGAAGAAAAAATCCCGTTCACCATCGCAGGCAACGGTGAGGTGGAGGACAACATGGTGGATGACCCCAGCAAGGAGTTCTTCACGGTCAAGACGAAGGGTGGCAACACGTTCTTTCTGGTGATCGACCGGGCGCGAAACAGTGAGAACGTCTATATGCTCTCCATGATCGACGAGTACGATCTGCAGGAGTTTCTGGACGATGAAGAACGGAACGGCAAGCAGGAAGAAGAAACGCCTGCGGTAGTCCTGCCCGAAACCAAACCTGAACTTGCCCCGGATGTGGAAATCGAAGAACCGAAAGAAGAATCCAGCGGCGGCATGAATAAGATTCTGCTGCTGGTGTTCGTGGCTGCACTGGGCGGCGCAGGTGCTTTCTTCTACTTCTACATTTATAAGCCGAAGCCGAAAGAGGAAATCCCGACGAGCGAGAACATGGAAACCGACCAGAGCCTTGCAACCGTGAACGAGGACAGCCAGCAGGAGTAAAACCGTGAGATAAGGATGCAGGGGTAGTCGAAAGGCTATCCCTGCTTTTTCATAGGAAGGAGAAGCATTTGAAATATCTGGTGATTGCAGAAAAACCGAGCGTATCGAAAGCCATTGCCAAAGTGATCGGTGCATATCGGCAGGAGGACGGGTATCTGGAGGGTGGGGATTGCGTGGTAAGCTGGTGTCTGGGGCATCTGGCAGAGTATGCAGCCCCAGAACACTACGATGAACGCTATGAAAACTGGCGTTTTGAGGATTTGCCGATTCTCCCTGCCGAGTGGAAACTGCTGGTGCATAACACCAAGAAGCCACAGTTCAATGTTCTGCGCAAACTGCTCCGCAGCAAGAAATTTGATTATGTGGTAAACGCCTGCGACGCAGGGCGCGAGGGTGAAGCGATTTTCCGCCGTGTGTATGCTCTCGCCGGAAGCAAACTCCCCATCAAGCGGCTGTGGATCAGCAGCATGGAGGATGCCGCCATCCAGCAGGGCTTTGAGAATCTGAAAGATGGCGCGGCCTACGATAACCTGTTTGCAGCGTCCGAGTGCAGGGCAAAAGCGGACTGGCTGATCGGCATGAACGGAACCCGTGCTTTTACGAAAAAGTACGGCAGAAAACAGACCATTGGCCGTGTGCAGACTCCGACACTGGCAATGTTGACTGAGCGGCAGGCTAAAATCCAGAACTTCGTAAAGGAACCATATTACAAAGTGGAACTGTCTGGCGCGGATGTTGTGGCGGTATCGGAACAGATGACGGAGGAACAGGATGCAGATACCATGCAGGCCGCTTGCGATGGTCAGTGCGCGGTGGTCGGCAGCATTAAGCGCAAACGGGTAGAAAAGAAGCCCCCGAAGCTGTATGACCTGACGACCTTGCAGCGAGAAGCAAGCCGCTATTACGGCACGACCGCCAGCCAGACCTTGCAGGCGGCGCAGGAATTGTACGAGGAAAAACTGGTGACATATCCCAGAACGGACAGCCAGTTTGTGACCGAGGATATGCGCAAGACGGTGGAATCTCTGGTGCTGGCTCTGGATGGTCAGACCGTGGATGTAAGCTGCGTTATCAACAACAGCAAGGTCACAGACCATCATGCAATCCTGCCGACGATGCAGGGCGCAAAGTGTGACAAGGAAAAGCTGCCCGAAACCAAGCAGAGGATTCTTTCGCTTATCATCTGGAAACTGGTGCAGGCTGTACAGCCGCCGTTCATCTACGAAGATGTTCTGGTGACGGTATGCTGTCAGGGCAGGAACTTCACGGCAAAATATAAGGATGTTCTGCAGCCCGGATACACGGCAAAGCCCGTTCCGTTCGCTGAGCCGGAAAAGGATAAAGATGTGCCTTTCCCCAAAAAGATGGAGCAGGGAACTGTCCTTTCGGTGGTACGGGCAGAGAAAAAGCAGGGCTTTACTTCGCCGCCGAAAGTCTACACCGAAGATACCCTGCTGTCCGCAATGGAAACGGCAGGCAACAAAGAATTTGAAAAAGATACCGAAAAAAAGGGGCTTGGAACCCCTGCAACGCGCGCCGCAATTCTGGAAAAGCTGGTATCCTCCGGCTATGTGCAGCGCAAGGGCAAGCAGATGATTCCGACGGAGGATGGTGTGGCCGCGATCCACAACATCCCGGACTACCTGAAATCTGCCAGCATGACAGTCGAGTGGGAAAATGACCTGCTGCGGATGGAACGCGGCGAGATCAAGCCCCACGATTTTATGCAGGGCATCCACGGACTGCTCGATAAGATGCTGGCTGACCTCCGGCAGATTCCTACCGTCGCGGCGGCTCCCTATTATAATAAGGTAAGCGTAGGAAACTGCCCGGTCTGTGGCAACCCTGTGCATGAAAGTAAACTCAGCTTTTGTTGTGCAGACCGCAGCTGCAAATTTGCCCTCTGGAAAGAAAGCAGATACTTGTCCAATATGAGAAAGACGCTGGACAAGAAGATGGCCACAGACCTTTTGAAGAAAGGTCGCACCCATGTAAAAGACTTTTATTCCGCGAAAAAGGATAAGACGTTTGCTGCCGACCTTGTGATGCGCGTCGAAGATGGCCGCGTACAGTACAGTCTGGAATTTCCCAAAACACCGATGAAAACGAAACAGTAAAGGAGGTTTGAACCTTGCCACAGATTAACGATATTCGAGAATTGGCGCAGCAGAACGCCCGGTATGTCAGCAACTCGCCACAGGACTGGATGAGTTATCTGGATGTGGCGGCGCGGCTGTACCGCTATTCGTTTACCGATGCACTCCTGATCCACGCGCAGCGGCCCGATGCGACCGCCTGCGCAGAACTGGAACTCTGGAATCAGAAAATGAGCCGATGGGTCAACCGTGGCGCAAAAGGCATCGCACTTCTGGATGATACCGGACCGCGTACCAGGCTGCGGTATGTGTTCGATATTGCTGACACCCATCTGGTGCGCGGCGGAAAAACACCGCTCTTATGGAATCTGGACAGCCATGAGCATGAGCAGGCTATCTTAGACCATCTGGCAGACATCTATGGCTTATCCCAGACAGACAGCATGAATACTGCCCTGATGGAGCTGGCACAGCAGTTGACCGCCGACAATCTGGATGAAGCGATGGATGGTCTGGCCTATGAGGTGGCAGATACTTTTCTGGAAGAACTGGACGAAGATAACATCCGTGTCCGCTTCCGGGAACTGATGACCAACAGCATCTTCTATACGCTTTCCCGCCGCTGCGGGCAGGAGCCTATGGATGTGCTGGACGATGATGACTTTATCCGTATCGTGGATTTCAACAAGCTGCCGGTGCTGTCGTTTCTTGGCAATGCCGTTTCCGAACAGTGCGAAGCGGTTCTTTTTGACATTGGACGCGAGATGCGGAAAATTTACAAAAAAGAAATCACGCAGCAGCTTGAAAAATCCGTTGACAGCTTGTATAATACCAATACGGACTTTAGCGCATTAAAGCGCGAAACCGAAGATACCACGACCAAAGGAGGACAAGAAAATGGAGTTGACGTATTACCGCAAGGGAGATTATCTGTTCCCGAATCTGGCCGTGCAGGACGAGCCGCAGACCATCGGGAAGTACGGGATGCTGCGCAGAACGTACCTGAAAGAGAACCGAAAGAACTGGTATCAGAGTATGCTGATGAGCGGCAAACTGAATCAGCACTTGGCGCAGATCGAGGAAGCAGCGGAGAGCCGGGTGGAGACCCTGCTGGACAGCCTGAACGAGAAGTTTCCGGCACCGAGCAAGGAACAGGACCCGCTGGCATGGGCGGCGCACCAGAACAGCCTGACGGAGATGGCCGAGGAAATCGTCTTGAAGGAATTGGTGTACAATTAACCGAACAGACAACGGAACAGGATTTGAGCGAAGCAGAGGAAGAAATTGCCTCTGCTTTTTCTTTGCCTGATCTGCCGACCGTGGAACAGCAGATCCGCGCCATTGAAGCACCGATCCAGGCGCGGTATGCGGACGAGATTGCACTTGAACCCGAAGTTGTAGATGAAATTCTGCGCACGGGCAGCAACCGCAGCAAGGGTCAGCTGCGCCTGATCTACGATTTCATGGTCGAGAAAACCCCGGAAGAATACACGGAGTTCGTGAAAAACGAATACGGCACGGGTGGCAAGGGCTTTAAAATTGACGGTGCAAAGTATGCGGTCTGGTTCGATGATCTGGGACTGCGTATTTCGACGGGAAATACCGCGAAAGGCAAGTCTGTCACCAATGTATTCTTGTCGTGGGAAGAGGTGAGCAACCGTATCCATGAACTGCTCCGGCAGGGCGAGTATGCGCCGCAGGCGGTTCTGGATGCTGCACGGCAGAACGCCTTGCAGGAACACGCGCAGACTTTGGCTTATATGGAGCGCGACTTGGCAGATGGCGTTGCCGAAGCAGTCTTTCAGGATGCAGAAATCTTCAGGGGCGGTTTCCCGGAACTGACGGACAGACTGGCGGGATTGCTGGATGATACGGATTTTCTGACCGATCTCAATGAGAGATTGTCCGCGCTGGGAGAAGCCTATGTCGAAGATAAAGACCTGATGCGGATGCACTTTTATAAGCCGGATAAGGTGGCGGCACTGTTCCACCAGTTTGCGAAACCCTATCAGAATTATGCAGCAAGAGAGGGCTTTCACTGGAACGAGTATAAGAAGTTCATCACGGAAGATGAAATCAATGCTTACTTCACACGGGGCAGCAATTATTCGGACAGTCGGCTGGCAATCTATTCGTTTTTCCTGAATCATGAGGACAAAAAAGAACGGGCTGACTTCCTGAAAGATCATTACGGAATCGGCGGCAGCAGCCATGCACTCTGCGGGGCAGACGATTCTCACGAAGATCACGATGGCAGGGGCATTGCTTTGGAGCGTGGCTCATACGGAAACCCGTATGCCAGCGTTCATCTGAACTGGAATCAGGCCGCAGGCCGGATCGACCAGCTGATCCGTGACAGTGAATATCTGAAACCAGCGGACTATTCCCGGATGCCTGTCTATGAGCGCGAGTGGATGGCAATGCGGGTGATGGGCTTCTATCATTACCTGCCGAACGAAGTGGAACGGCCTTTCCCGCAGGATCTTTACCACGAAGAGGGCCGAAAGGCTCTCGTCGAAAAGCTGGCAGACCCTAAACAAGAAGTGGAACTGTTGGCGCAGATGGACAATGCGCTGCTGTCCGTGCCGATGGATTCCGAAGAATATGAGCGCAAGGCAGAATTCCTCTCTATCCTGCACCAGTATGTCGAGGGAACGTACACGATTTTCCCGGAGAAGAAGCAGGCTGTTGAGATTGTGGTTCCTGAACAGGGGCAAATGTCCATGTTCGACTTCATGGAGCAGGAGCCGCAATCGAAAGAGCAGTCAATCGTCGCAACGGTTGAGAAACCCCGAAAGGCAAAAGTCGTTGCACGGTATCAGTCAACGGTGATGATGCAGGCGGGATATATCGAGGATATTGCAATTCTGCAATATCCCGATGGCAAGTTCTATAACCATTACAACTATGACGAAGAAACGGGAACAGGTACAGCAGAAACAGGGCCGTTTAATAGTCTGAATGATGCAAAGGCGGTCATTCGTCAAACGAGAGAAGATGCAAAAGCAGTAGAATCGTTTGAAAATCAGCCCAAGCAAATGTACAGCAGAGAAAACGGCAGCTTTCTGTATCTGGACAACGACCATCTGTACCGCATTGAGCGTTCCAATGCGCATGACGTTTATCTTAAAGATATGGAAAATTCGGCGGTGGCTGGCCGGGTCATTCCGTTACCGTCATATAGCGAAACGCTGGCGAAGAATCCGCTGAACGATTTCCTGAAACTGGATGCAGATCACACCCAGAAAGACAGCCGCAGCATCTATAAAGAATGTCTGTACACGCTGTTGGAAAAGGTAGAGCGCAGCGAAATCTATCCGCTGCTGCGTGACCGCGATACCACCGAGGAAGAAGCGGAAAATCTGATCCGTGAGAAAATCGAGGATTTGTTTGCTTCCGGCGAGGTGGAAAATGCCGTTTATTCCGAAGCTATCGACACATGGGCGCACTTCGGAGAGTGGATTCAGGAAGATATTTTCCAGCGCACCTATCAGGACGTTATTACGGACAGACGGGATGCCGTTGCACTGTATCAGGATAGCAAGGACGCACCGCAATGGGTGCGTGGCATGATGGTTCCGTATGCAGCGGAAGAAAAGACCGTTGAGCCGATTTTGCAGCCCCTGCCGCTGGATGCCGCCAACGAGTATAACACGCTGAAAGAGCGTTACCCGGATGTGCTGGTCGGCTATGAGCAGTACGGCAACTTTGAGTTCTACGGCGAGGATGCAAAGCTCGTTTCAGAACTTCTTGGCAGCAAGCTGTTGGAAAAGGAAACCGCACTCGGCAAGGTTGAGGTATCTGGTTTTCCGCGTGAACAGTGGGCTTCGCAGGCAATGAGGCTCTGGAAGCAAGGGGAGAGCGTCTATCTGTCCGGCCAGCAGGAAGATGGAACCCATGCGCAGACAAAGTATTTCCGCAGAGAGGAATACTTACCGATTAACACAACCATCGAACTGGACGATAGAGAGTTCCGTGTGGATTCGGTCAATTTTGAGCAGGGAACGGTCAGCTTGCAGGACATGACCCTTGCGAAAGAAGCCCGGTATCCGATCTTCCGAACGGAACCACTGGAGTACATTCGGCATCTGTATGAACAGGCCGATGTGCCGATGGAAGAAGCGGTGGAAATTACAGTCTTTACGGCTCTGCACAATGCGGGCGTGGCCTACGAGGATTTCTCCCCGGAGCAGATGGATGTAATCTATTCGGTGGCAGAATCGGGCGGCGAGTTGGAAGAACTGCTGAATCCCGACTTCCCGCCGGAACAAATGCAGCTGATCGCAGATGTGCAGAACAGAACGGATGCCATCAGCCGTGCAGCGGCAGAAGAAGTTCTTGAACCGCTGACCCAGCAGCCCATGACCCCGGCAGAAGTCAACCATGCACGGCGGCAGCATAATCTTCCGCTGGAAAATGGTGCGGTGGAACAGCCTGCACCGCCCAAACAGGAGCCTATGAACTTCCGTATTACGGACGACGATCTCGGCGCAGGAGGACCGAAAACAAAGTATAAAGCCAATGTGGAGGCCATTCGGGTGCTGCAAACACTGGATGCAGAGCAGCGGCAGGCCACAGCGGAGGAACAGGAAATCCTTTCCCGGTATGTGGGCTGGGGCGGCATTCCGCAGGCGTTCGATGAAAGCAATGCGGAATGGGCGAAAGAGTATGCCGAACTGCAGTCCCTGCTCACGGCAGATGAGTATAAGGAAGCCCGTGCCAGTACGCTGAATGCGTTTTACACTTCCCCTACGGTCATCAAGGCGATGTATGAAGCCCTGGGCAATATGGGCTTGTCCAAAGGCAACGTGCTGGAACCGTCCTGCGGTGTCGGCAATTTCATGGGTCTTGTGCCGGACAGCATGGAGAAGATTCGGATGTACGGTGTAGAGCTGGATAGCATTTCGGGACGCATTGCACAGCAGTTGTACCAGAAAAACAAGATTGCGGTGCAGGGCTTTGAAACAATGCAGTTCCCGGACAGTTTCTTTGACTGCGTTGTGGGCAATGTGCCGTTCGGCAATTACAAGGTGCCGGACAAGCGGTATGACCGCCACAATTTCCTCATCCACGATTATTTTATCGCCAAGAGCCTTGACCTTGTGCGTCCGGGTGGTGTGGTGGCGGTGGTAACGTCCAGCGGTACACTGGACAAGAAAGATTCCTCTGTCCGTGAATATCTTGCCAACCGTGCCGATCTGGTCGGTGCGATTCGTCTGCCGAACAATGCGTTCCAGCGCAATGCCAACACCAGCGTGGTTGCGGATATTTTGTTCCTGCAAAAGCGTGACCGTGCGGCGGTGGAGCGGGCAGACTGGGTAGACCTTGGCGAAACACCGGAGGGGTACTCCATCAACCAGTATTTTGCGCAGCATCCCGAAATGGTGCTGGGCGAGATCACCACGGAAAGCACCCAGTACGGCAAGCAGGAAACCACGGTCAAGCCCATCGAAGGCGCAGACCTTGCCGAGCAGTTGAAAGAAGCGGTCAGCAACATCCATGCCACCATCACGGAGTCGGAAATCTCCGACGATGAACTGGATGTGCAGGAAGAACCCATCCCGGCAGACCCCAGTGTGAAGAATTTCAGCTTTACGAACGTGGATGGGCAGATTTACTACCGCGAAAATTCCTTTATGAACAAGGTGGAACTGCCTGCCGTAACTGCAGAGCGGGTGCTGGGCATGATTGCGCTGCGGGAAACCACCCGGAAGCTGTTGGACTGTCAGCTGCATGATGGTTCGGATGCGGAAGTACAGCTCTTGCAGAACGAACTGAAACAGCAGTACACCGCATTTAAGGCGCAGTATGGTCTTATCAACAGCACGGCTAACAAGCGGGCGTTTCGACAGGACAGCAGTTATTGTCTGCTGGCATCACTGGAAATTCTGGATGAGGAAAAGAATCTCAAACGGCTGGCCGATATTTTCACCAAACGTACCATCCGTAAGCCGGAGCCTGTTACCTCAGTGGACACGCCCAGCGAAGCCCTGGCACTTTCCATTGGAGAGAAAGCGAAGGTAGATGTGCCGTTTATGATGCAGCTCTGCGGCAAACCGGAACAGGAGATCACGGATGAACTGGCAGGTGCGATTTTCCGAAACCCTGTGACACAGCAGTGGGAAACTTCGGATGAATACCTGTCCGGCAATGTGCGCGAAAAGCTGGCCACTGCAGAAACCTTTGCGGCAAACCATGCTGAATATCAAATCAATGTGGATTACCTCAAACGGGTACAGCCCAAGGATTTGGATGCTTCGGAAATTGAAGTGCGGCTGGGTGCAAACTGGGTAAAGCCGGAGTACATCACGCAGTTTATGAGAGAAGTGTTCAAGACCCCGAACTACTATGTAGGCAGTGATATTAAAGCAACCTATTCCGAAATCTCTGGCGCATGGAACATTTCGGGCAAGTCGCTGGATCGCGGAAATCCGCTTGTCACCAACACTTACGGGACGCTGCGCGTCAACGGCTATAAACTGCTGGAAGATGCGCTGAATCTCCGGGATACCAAAATCTACGATACGATTCACGATGCGGATGGCGACCATCGTGTGCTGAACAAACAGGAAACCATGCTTGCGCAGCAAGCGCAGGAATCCATTCGGGAAGCATTCAAGCAGTGGATTTTCAAGGATTTAGACCGCCGCGAGGATTTGTGCGCGACCTACAATCGGATTTTCAATGCGATTCGTCCTCGTGAGTACGATGGCAGTCATATTCGTTTTGAGGGTATGACCCCGGAAATCTCTCTGATGCCGCACCAGAAAAATGCCGTAGCGCACATTCTGTACGGCAACAATACGCTGCTGGCGCATTGCGTGGGTGCAGGCAAGACCTTCCAGATGATCGCTGCCGGCATGGAGAGCCGCAGGCTGGGCCTGTCGCAGAAAAATCTCTATGTGGTGCCGAACCACCTCACAGAGCAGTGGGGCGCAGATTTCCTGAGGCTCTATCCCAATGCGAATGTGCTGGTCGCAACGAAAAAGGACTTTGAACCCAGCAATCGAAAGCAGTTCTGCTCCCGGATCGCAACCGGCGATTACGATGCCATCGTGATCGGTCATTCGCAGTTTGAGCGAGTGCCGCTTTCCCCGGAACGGCAGAAAGCCATTATCGAGCGGCAGATCGACGACATTACGCTGGCCTTGGCAGATGCCCGGAGTGAGGACAGCCGCAGTTTTATGGTCAAGCAGATGGAGAAAACAAAGAAAACGCTGGAAGCAAAGCTGCAAAAGCTGAACGACCAGACGAGAAAGGATGATGTGGTTACATTTGAGGAACTGGGTGTGGATCGTCTGTTTGTGGACGAGTCGCATTTCTATAAAAATATGTTCCTCTACACAAAAATGCGGAACATCGCAGGTATCGCCCAGACCGATGCACAGAAGTCCAGCGATATGTTTGCAAAGTGTCAGTATCTGGACGAACTGACAGGCGGCAAGGGCGTGACCTTTGCAACCGGAACCCCAGTCAGTAACTCAATGGTGGAGCTGTACACCATTATGCGGTATCTCCAGTATGACACCCTGCAGAAGATGGGACTGAGCCACTTCGATGATTGGGCGGCATCCTTTGGTGAAACCGTCACAGCAATCGAGCTTTCCCCGGAGGGCACCGGCTACCGTGCAAAAACGCGGTTTGCCCGGTTCTTTAATCTGCCGGAGCTGATTTCTCTGTTCAAGGAATCAGCAGATGTGCAGACAGCGGATATGCTGAACCTGCCTGTGCCGCAAGCAGAATACATCAACGAAGTGCTGAAACCCAGCGAGATACAGGAAGAAATGGTCAGTTCCTTTGCGGATCGCGCCGAAGCCGTGCGCAACGGCAGTGTGAATCCCAGATTCGATAATATGCTCAAAATTACCAACGATGGCAGAAAACTGGCACTCGACCAGCGGCTTATCAATGAGATGTTGCCGGACGAGCCGGAGAGCAAGGTCAATCGCTGTGTGGACAATGCGTTCAAGGTCTGGGAAGAATCTGCGTCGGACAAGGGAACACAGTTGATTTTCTGCGATTTATCGACACCAAAAGCCGATGGCACATTCAACGTCTACGATGATGTGCGGGAGAAACTGGTGGCGAGAGGTGTTCCCCGTGAAGAAGTGGCGTTCATTCACGAGTATAACACGGAAACTAAAAAGGCTGACTTGTTTGCAAAGGTGCGCGCCGGACAGGTGCGTATCCTGATGGGGTCTACGCCGAAACTTGGCGCAGGAACCAATATTCAGGATCGGCTGATTGCCCTGCATCATCTGGACTGCCCGTGGAAGCCGTCTGATCTGGAACAGCAGGAGGGGCGTATTCTCCGGCAGGGAAATCGGAATAAGCAGGTGAAAATCTATCGTTACGTCACCGAAAATACGTTTGACAGTTATATGTGGCAAATCTTGGAAAACAAGCAAAAATTCATTAGCCAGATTATGACTTCCAAATCGCCTGTCCGTGCCTGCGATGATGTGGACGATACCGCGCTGTCCTATGCCGAAATCAAGGCACTTGCAACCGGAAATCCCTACATTAAGGAAAAGATGGATCTGGATATTCAGGTCAGTAAGCTGAAATTGCTGAAAGCCAATCACACCAGCCAGATTTATAGCTTGGAATCGGATATTGCGCGCCGCTATCCGCGAGAAATCGCTGTGGCACAGGGTCAGATCGAAGCACTGAAAACCGATATGGAAGCGGCAAAGCCGCTTCTGGTGCAGGACAAAGACCACTTCTCTATGGAGATCAGCGGCAAGGTGTACACCGAACGCAAGGAAGCGGGTGCAGCCATCATTGAGGCTTGCAAGGCTTTGAAAGCGGCTGGCACCGAGGGAAGAATCGGCAGCTACGGTGCGTTTGAACTGCATTCCCGGTTTGACAACTTCGATAAGGTGTTCCGCCTGTCCATCAAGGGTGCATGGAACTACTCTATGGAAGTTGGTAAAGACCCGCAGGGCAACATTCTGCGTGTTACCAATGCGCTGGCAGGCATTGACAGAGCATTGCCGCAGGTGGAACGCAGACTGGAAACCTTGGAACAGCAGTTGGCGCAGGCAAAGGAAGAAGCCAAACGTCCTTTTGCGCAGGAAGCAGAATTGACCGAAAAATCTGCACGCCTTGCAGAGCTGAACTCTCTGCTCAACATGGACGAAAAGGGCAGTGAGGATGCACTGGGCGTGGACGAGGATGCAGCCGAAACCGAGGTTGCAGATAGGCCGCGCCAGCCTGTGAACTATGCAGGCCGCGTTGCAGAGCGCACTGCGGATAATATGCGGAAACCCTCTGTGCTGGCACAGCTTTATGCAAAACAGGCAGAGCGCAGCGCAGAACCGCAGAAATCCCAGAAGCGGAAAAGTCACGATATGGAACTGTAAATGAGCAGCCCCGTCAGTTATCTGGCGGGGTATTTTTAAGGAAGGAGGAAATTTGCTTACTTTAACACCGATCAATCTGAAAACGGCAAACGCATTTGTGCAGCAGTATCACCGCCATCATAAACCGACGCGGGGGCATAAATTCTCCATCGGTGTATCAGAAAATGGTGCGTTGGTGGGTGTTGCTATCTGCGGCAGACCCGTGGCGCGGCGGCTGGACGATGGTTATACGCTGGAAGTTAACCGCTTGTGTACGGATGGAACTCCAAACGCTTGCAGTATTTTGTATGCGGCGGCATATCGTGCGGCACGGGCAATGGGTTACAACAAAGTGATCACCTACATTCTGGATACGGAAAATGGAGCATCCCCGAAAGCTGCCGGATACACCTGTGAGGGCAGAGCCGGGGGCTTGGAGTGGAACGGTGCGAAGGCACCGAAACAGGCTGACCAATATCCGCGCCAGATGAAAACACGATGGGTCAAGAAAAAGGAGGGCTTGCATGGCAGTTGACCGCAAACAGCAGATGAAAGAAATCACGGAACGGTTGGAGCAGGGCGTAAAGGACATTTTTACATCGGAAATGTACACGACATACCTGCGCACGATGGCAAAATTCCACAATTACAGTTTCAACAATACGTTGCTAATCGCTATGCAGCGGCCTGATGCCACACTGGTGGCAGGGTTTAACGCATGGAAGAATAAGTTCAACCGCTATGTCAAAAAAGGCGAAAAGGGCATCCAGATCATTGCTCCGGCTCCCATCAAGGAAGTCGAGGAACGAGAGAAAATCGACAAGGATACGGGTCTGGCTGTACTGAACGAAAACGGTGAGCCGGAAATGGAACGTGTGGAGTATGTGATTCCGCGCTTCCGCGTGACGACGGTTTTTGATGTTTCACAGACCGATGGGGAACCGATTCCGTCGCTGGAAGTGAACGAACTGACGGCCAGCGTCAAAGACTATGCGCTGCTTACGGCGGCAATCGAGCAGGTATCGCCTGTGCCGATTCGGTTTGATGAAATCGAGGGGGATGCAAAAGGGTATTACAGCGACATAGACAAAGAAATCTGCATTCAGGTCGGCATGGGCGAGAGCCAGACCATCAAGACGATGATCCACGAAGTTGCTCATGCGATGCTGCATAACAGCGATTTCATGAAGCAGAACAGCGAGGAAAAAGACCGGCTTACGAAAGAAACCGAAGCTGAAAGCATCGCATTTACGGTCTGCTCGGCCCTTGGCATTGATACATCCGATTATTCATTTCCGTATGTGGCAAGTTGGGCCAGCGGCAAGGAGATGAAGGAACTGAAAGATTCGATGGATACGATTCGATTGACCGCAACCGACTTTCTGGAAAAGCTGGAAGCGACGGTGGCGGAAAGGAGCGCAGAGCGCATGACCGCGATGCAGTATGCGGAAAAGCTGATTGCCAACAAGGAGCAGGAAATAACGATTTTTGATGATGAGCAGCGAAACCTCATCGTGAATTTCACCTTTAAGCTGGATGACCAGGCTGCAACGGAAGAACTGGTGAACGGTCTGGCGGCTGCACTGACCGAGGATGACAAAGAAGAAGTCAACCGTCTGATGTACGATGCACAGGAGAAAATCGAAAATCTCCCGGATGGGATGATTGGACTTTCGGAAATGCATGACTATGGCTACCGGAAAGATGATGTGTTCCCTCTGACGAAAGAAGGCGCACGGGAATGGCATCGGCTGGGTGAGAGGATTTATCCACTGTTCCGTGATGGCACGGCAGGTGATTATGTAAGCCAAGAGGGAATCGAGCGGCACGATGGCATTTTCGGCATTAAGGCAGACGCATGGGATGCGATCCTGCTGGAGCAGCGGGAAGATTATGCAGAGAATGAGTATGCGCGCCCGGATTTTCAGCTGACAGTAATTAACCGTGAACAGGCTCTGCGACTGTATGATGAAGGTAAGCAAATTTATCTTGTCCGTATCAGCCCGTGGCCGGTTCTTGTCACGGCACGAGAGGAAATCGAGCGCGGAAGTGATACCTTCCAGATTGCAATAGCAGATTTAGAGCAGGAGCGGAACATGACAGAACAGGAAAATGTGCTGCTGTATGGCAGCAAAAAGCAGTTCGGTATTTATCAGATCACAGAGCGTGACCCGGAACACGACTACCGTTTCATGGGGCTGGACTATGTGGAGAAGAAAGGCATAACGGTTACCCGTGCAGATTATGACCTGAGTTATGCCGCACCGCTTACGGAAAAGGATACGCTGGATGGCATTTATGAACGGTTCAATATCCAGCGTCCGGCAGACTTCACGGGCCATTCGCTGTCGGTCAGTGATGTGGTGGTACTCAATGATGGCAGTACGGTCAAAGCCTACTATGTGGACAGCATCGGCTTTGCTGAACTGCCGGAATTTTTCAAGGAAAGGAATATGGATTTGCAGAAAGAAAACCTTTTGAACGAAGAATTGCAGGAAATCGAAATCTTTGATAAGCCCGGTCTTTTCAGCAATGGCCGACTGCGGGATGAAGATGTGCCGGAGGGTTTATATCGCTATGATCTGCGCGGTTCAGACTATGACCCCGGCCAGCCCATTACAGTGGAGAAAACTGTGGTAGTGAACCACGCGGCATCTGTTCTGATGGCAGAAGAACTTGACCTTGGCGCAGACGGGCGGCTGGAACTTGGCGAGGAAGGTCTGAACTTCACAGGCGCAGAACTGACCGTGCGAGAGTTCATGGAGGAACAGCAGCAGAAAAGGAACGGACTGATCCACGGCGATTCCGACCACATTGCAGTCGAGGGGCATATCGGCACATGGTATGCTGTTGATGAAACGGAGATCGGCGGCGAGAAGTTCTTCCTGCTGGAACATGAGGAACACGGCGACATGGCGGCCTGCGTTGCAGTCAATGAGCAGGGCAAGCTGGTGGCAGAGGATTTGTGGAACGGCTTCGATGAAGATTTTCAGGAGGCCGTGCAGAAATATCTCTCTGAAAAATGGAATATGCCGAAAAAAGAAGATGTGGTGTCAGAAATCATTGAAAAGGCTGCGCCTATACCTGACAACAGCACACAGGACTATTCGGATGTGCCTGTCTACTATGAGCCGTTCAGCTATGCCAAAGAAAATGACGAGGTGGATTTATACCGTACCTCCTATCGGCTGAACAGCGAGTGCAAGCAGGCAATCCAAGAAGCGATTGCGGACAACTATGACGGGATGCGCCTTGGCGATGATGCAGTGAATCAGGTGGTGCGGCAGTATGGTATGGAGCGTGTGGGATACATTCTGGCGAATACCCTGCGCTACAAAAACTATGATGGCCGCTTTTCTCCCAGCAATAAGGAATGGGCAGAGCAGGTCGGCACACCGGAAAATAACGCGAGAATCATTAAATTTCGAGCAGATTGGGTGGTTTCCAGCCATCCGGCTGTTTTGGATGGCTTTGTGACGATGTACCGGGATGAACTAGAAGCGCAGAAAAAGCTGGAGCAGGAGCAGCCATTTGTAAAGCGATTCTATGTAGTCGAGAACCGGCAGGCCGTTCCGCTTGAAATTAAGCGGTTTGGCAATCTGGACGATGCAATGTCGCAGTATCAGGTACTTCCGAACCATTACATGAAAGCCCTGGGCGTGGAGAAAAATCCTGATCCGTTGCCGGGGGTGCTGGATGTTCTGCAATGCAAGAACGGCATTGACACCATCGTAGAGGACTATAAAACGGTTCCGGGCTGGGATAACCCGTATATCCAGAATCATGTTGTCCAGCCGTTGCAGGGGGCGTTAGCCGTGCAGGAAGTGGAACTGGCCTACAAACTGCCGGATGCCTATTTTCACATCCAGACCTGTGACGATGGCTTCGACTATACCTTATATAATAAAGACTTCACGGAGCGAGATGGCGGCATCCTTGAAACGGATGGAGATAAGCCTGTGCAGGAGGCTATGACAGAGCTGTTGGCAGAGTTTGGCTGTGATGCAGCAGAGGGCAGGATCATGGACGCGGCAGAACTGCGGGAACAGGCCGATACGGTGGCGGAACAGCAGGCAGAAGTTTTAAAAGAAAAACTCGCCGCAGAAAGACCTGCGCCGGAGGAAACACTCAGTTTTTATGTTGCGGAGTGTTTGGAGTTTACGTTTGCGGGAGAGTTCCACGACCATCTGACAATGGAAGAAGCATTAGAAGTCTACGACAAGATTCCGTCCGAACGGATGAACGCCGACAAGTGCATTGGATTCTGTATCGAGGAAGATGGCGGCTTTGTTGGAATGTATGAGCTGGTCGTGAACGATAAAGTGCAGCGTGAGAATATCAATTCCATCAACTATTTCAGGGATGATAAGCTGGTGCAGCAGGCGATCTCCGATATGGAAAAACTGATGGCGGCACGGCAGCAGAGTAAGGAGCAGGAACGCGGCAGTACGAAAAAGTCTGTTCTGGATGCCCTGCGCAGTCTGAAAGCAAAAAGGCAGGAGCAGCCTGCACAGGAACAGGATAAGCCGAAGAAAGCGAAAAAGAAAGGGATGGAGTTATGAGCAATGTACGCTTTGATGAACTGGAATTGATGCTGATGGCGATGTTTGAACAGCCGACACTCAAAGATACGATTCAGGTGTTGACGGAGGTCCAGCCGCTTGTGGCAGAGGAGGCGGAGATGGCTGCGCTGGTTCAGCAGACCATCCCGAAGATGCAGCAGTTGAATGAGCAGCAGTTCAAGGGGCTGGAACTGGAATGGCATAGGCCGGAGGAGCCGGAAAAGGAGAAAACGTAAAATGATAAACCAGTATAGAGTTTTCCAAATCAAAGAGGTGCATCATCAGCATTGGGCAAAATCCTATGCACAGCAGGTAGAGGACGGCTTTTTGATTCATCATCAGAATTACCAGAGTGCATATAAAGGAAAGCCTGCCCCCAGCGATACGCCGATGACAGCCCGGAAGCGGCTGGAAGAAAAGCGACCAAACACATTTGTTGGACGGTCGTTTGGTGTTGGCGATGTGATCGTATGGGATGAAGAAAAGGGTCGGAAGTTTTTCTACGTCGATAAAGAAGAACTGGTAGAGTTCGGTGGCTTTATGGATGCTGATGCAGCCGGAAACACTGTCGTCTACATGGTTCCCAATTATCAGATTGATGGAAAGACTGGAACGTGGCTTCCGTATGACAGCGAAGTTGTAGAGGGTGTTTGCTTTTTTATGATGCGCAATGAGCAGCGCAAAGATGCTGTTTCTCCAGTCGTGGTAGACAGTAAAGGCGTATTTGTGACGGATGCTCCGAACGGCTTTGAAAATGTTCGCTCCATACTTACAGAGTATGTTCATCGTGCTGAAAAGAAGCAGCAGGATATGACCGAGCATGAAAAATGCTTGACGAACGGAACGTATGAACGTGCGCGGGAATCCGGCACAGAGCAGAATTACGACATGATAGATGGTTGCGTGAATAATGTGCCGAAAAAGCCACGGCGCATTGGTGGCAGATGGTCGGTGCTGGATCGGCTGCATATCAAGCAGGCACAGCGGAAACAGAAAGACCAGACCCAGCAACAACAGCAGCAGGAGAGAAGCCGTAAAAACTAAAAATCCGTTATGACGCAGAGTGGTGGTTCCTACA
>OHWB01000175.1_pt1 | contig 24590 bp, 19 predicted proteins | sample 1579591 | NCBI WGS metagenome assembly OHWB01 (sample SAMEA3882503, study PRJEB24775) | human gut metagenome | biome: human-associated habitat; feature: intestine environment; material: feces | place: Netherlands | collected 2009/2010 | reverse complement strand
TTGCCCTGCCGGGTTGGTAGCCTCTCCGAAGTCGGGCTCCCCATGTTCCAATCTGACGATAGTTTGTGCAATTCCATTATTGCCGCATGTACCACTTAATCCATTTTAATATGAACACAGAAAGAAAACGAGGGGGACGAATCCCCAAGCTGAACCCGAAGTCGCACCATGTGATGCTTCGGTTCGACGATGACGAGTGGATGAAATTCCTCGTCATGTATGAGCAGACTGATGTGAAGGCGAAGGCTGTCTTTGCAAAGGCACGTATCTTCGGCGAACCGTTCAAGGTGTTGCGTGAGGATAAGACACTGGTGGAATACTACACCAAGCTTTCTTCTTTTCACTCGCAGTACCGAATGATTGGCAACAACTACAACCAGGTTGTCAAGGAACTCCGTTGTCATTTCTCAGAGAAAAAGGCAATGGCTTTACTCTATAAGCTGGAGAACTGCACCAGGGAACTGGTCTCTCTTACCCGTGAGATTGTTGAACTAACCCGTAAGTTTGAGGAAAGATGGTCGCAAAGATAAGTTTCGGAAGTTCATTGTATGGCGCACTGGCATACAATGGTGAGAAGATTAACAAGGAAGAAGGAAAACTCTTGGCAACGAACAAGATCTTCGATGATTGTTCGGGAAAGACGAGCATCGCCAATGCCTTGCGTGATTTCCAGCGATACCTTTCTCCGCATATCAGAACAGAGAAGCCTGTCGTGCATATCTCCCTGAATCCGCATCCTGATGATGTGCTGACGGATATGGACATGGAGAACATCGCACGGGAATACTTGGAGCGCATGGGATATGGCAACCAGCCATACATGGTTTACAAGCATGAGGACATTGACCGTCACCACATGCACATCGTGACCATCCGGGTGGATGAGAACGGCAAGTGTTTGGATAGCCGATACAGCTACCATAAGAGCAAGGCTATCACCCGTGACTTGGAGGAGAAGTACGATCTCCACAAGGCTGACCGCAAGCAACGCCGATTCGACAATCCGCTCCGTAAGGTGGATGTAAGCCAAGGCAATGTGAAAAAGCAGGTTGCCAACACCGTGAAATCACTCTGCACTACCTACAGGTTCCAGTCCTTAGGCGAATACCGTGCACTTCTCTCCTTATATAATATATCCTTGGAGGAGGTCAGAGGCGAAGTTGGCGGTCGTGAGTATCATGGTTTTGTCTATTCTGCCACGGACGGACAGGGCAATAAGGTTGGAAATCCTTTCAAGGCTTCCAAGATTGACAAATCTGTCGGTGTGGAGGCAATAGAAAAACGGTTCGCTTATTCTGCCAAGAAGTTCAAGGAGGACAAGAAACTATCCGAGATGACCCGTCATAGCGTAGAAGCAGTCTTGAAACAGACGTACCATAAGGATAAGTTCGTTGAACTGCTGAAAGCAAAGGGCATTGATGTTGTTTTTCGACATACAGCTGACGGCCGTATCTACGGAGCAACATTCATTGACCACCGCACTCAAAGCGTTTTCAATGGTTCAAGGCTTGGAACGAATCTTTCTGCCAATGCCCTGCAGGAGCACTTCACCTTGCCTTACGAGAATGAGCAACCGATACCGCTTACCATTCCAAAGGAAGATGGTGCAATCTCAGAACAAGAGCGTCACGATTCTGGCTTGTTCGATGAATACGGCAGCGGTCTTGGACTTATGTCTGGAGGAGGTCCTTCAAATGAAGCACAGGAAGCTGCATTTGACAGAGAGTTGCGTAGAAAGAAGAAACGAAAAGGGCGAAGCCTTTAACCGTATCATCAGGGTTGGCTTTCTTATACAATGGAGAAAGCCTGCCTTCAATCAAAAACAATTTGTATAACTTCAAAACTGAAAAACAATGGCACAAGAAGACGATTTGAGAGCACTGGGAAAAATCATGGATTTTCTCCGTGCCGTGAGTATAATACTCGCAATTATGAATGTATATTGGTATTGCTACGAGGCAATGCACATTTGGGGAGTGACAATCGGGTTGGTTGACAGAATCCTTATCAACTTCAACCGTACAGGTGGCTTGTTTCATTCTATCCTCTACACCAAGCTGTTCTCGCTTTTACTCCTGGCGCTCTCATGTTTGGGAACCAAGGGCGTGAAAGCAGAAAAGATGAGTTGGAACAGGATTTTTACGGTTCTTGCAGTTGGCTTCTTCTTGTTCTTCCTCAACTGGTGGATATTATTGTTGCCTATATCTTATTTGGGCAATGCCACGCTGTACATCTTTACAATGACAGCAGGTTATATCTGCCTATTGATGGGTGGACTGTGGATGAGCCGACTCTTGAAGCACAACCTCATGGAGGATGTCTTCAATAATGAGAACGAGAGCTTCATGCAGGAGACCAAACTAATGGAGAACGAGTATTCCGTCAATCTGCCAACACGATTCTATTACAAGAAGAAATGGCAGAAAGGATGGATCAACGTGGTCAATCCGTTCCGAGCGACCATCGTGTTAGGTACACCGGGTAGTGGTAAGTCCTTTGCTGTAGTGAACAACTACATCAAACAGCAGATAGAGAAGGGGTATTCAATGTATATCTATGATTTCAAGTTTTCCGACCTTTCGACGATTGCCTACAACCACATGATGAACCATCAGAATGGATATAAGGTCAAGCCCCAGTTCTATGTCATCAACTTTGACGATCCTCGCAGAAGTCATCGCTGCAATCCTATTCACCCGGATTTCATGAGTGACATCTCCGATGCTTATGAGAGTGCATACACCATCATGCTCAACCTCAACAAGACGTGGGTTCAGAAGCAGGGTGACTTCTTCGTGGAGAGTCCAATTATCCTCTTTGCAGCCATCATTTGGTACCTAAGAATCTACAAGAACGGGAAGTATTGTACCTTTCCCCATGCCATCGAATTGCTCAACCGCAGATACGAGGATGTCTTTCCGATACTGACGAGCTATCCCGAACTTGAGAACTATCTTTCTCCATTCATGGATGCATGGCAAGGTGGGGCAATGGAGCAGTTGGCGGGGCAGATTGCAAGCGCAAAGATTCCGCTGTCACGAATGATTTCACCACAACTCTACTGGGTGATGTCCGCAAGCGAGTTTACACTCGACATCAACAATCCCGAAGAACCGAAAATTCTATGTGTCGGCAACAATCCCGACCGTCAGAACATTTATGGTGCTGCACTCGGCTTGTACAACAGCCGCATCGTGAAACTCATCAACAAGAAGGGACAACTCAAATCATCCGTTATCATTGACGAGTTGCCGACCATCTATTTCAAAGGCTTGGATAACCTGATTGCCACGGCACGAAGCAACAAAGTTGCCGTCTGCTTGGGCTTCCAGGACTTCTCGCAGTTGGTCCGTGATTATGGAGACAAGGAGGCTAAGGTGGTTATCAATACCGTTGGTAATATCTTCAGCGGACAGGTCGTTGGCGAGACCGCCAAGACTTTATCCGAGCGTTTTGGAAAAGTGCTCCAAAAGCGCCAGTCCATTTCCATCAACCGTCAGGATGTCTCTACATCTATCAATACCCAGATGGACAGTCTCATTCCGCCAAGCAAGATTAGTGGTCTTACCCAAGGTATGTTTGTCGGCTCTGTTTCCGATAACTTCAACGAGCGTATCGAGCAGAAAATATTCCATGCCGAGATAGTAGTTGATACCGAAAAGGTAAAACGGGAGGAAAGTCGTTATCAGAAACTCCCCATCATCAACGATTTCTTGGATGCGGATGGCAACGACTGCATGAAGCAGACCATACAGGACAACTACAACCAAATCAAGGAAGATGTCAAGCAGATAGTCAAGGATGAGCTGGGGCGTATCGCCAACGATGAGAACTTAAAGCACTTGATACAGAAGGCATAAATGCGCTTTTCACAGTTGAATATTATTGCTTTTTTCCGCGAGAGCCAAGAATTATAGTTAAAAATGATTATAATATAGCTAATAATTAGTTATCAATTTTGATAATCAAAATATTTATCGTAATTTTGCACACAAATAAAAATAACATGGCTGAATAATATATGAACATAACAAGTGAAGACGAGGCTTTGTTGGAACTGTTCGAAAATGGAAAGACATCTGACAAGAAGTATAAAAGACTTCCTATAGCCGCAATCAAGGGTTATGTTAAGGCTGTCAACAAAATGAGAGCTGCAACAAGAATTGAAGACATTATGCGTGATCATGGCTTGCGCTACGAAAGATTGCACGGAGACAGAAAAGATCAAGAATCCGTAAGATGCAATGATGTCTGGCGATTGATTTTCCAAAGCTCTCCTGCCGATGGCAGTATTATCATTACCGAAATAGAATTAATAGAAATATCACATCATTATGACTAAGTTTAGTTTCAATCAGGCAGTCCCATTTGAGGCAACTCATGTGGGCGAGGTGATTAAGGACGAATTGTCTGCTCGTAATATGAAGCAGAGCGAATTGTCCGAACTCACAGGCATACAGAAATCCATTCTGAATGATGTCATAAAAGGTAAACGTTCTCTGACACCTGAAATGGCATTGTTGTTGGAAAACGCTCTCGGCATTTCTGCGACATATCTCATGAACATCCAGACGCAATACGAATTGGATTGCGCCAAACAGAGCGAAAGGGTTGTGTTGCAGACTAAAATGCTTGAGATTTGGAATGTACTCAAAGACCAAGTATCAATTCCCTTTTTCAGAAAAGTCGGTATCGTTAGAGGAAATATCATCGAGGATGTAAAACGCATCTTCGGGGTCTTTTCCGTGGATAACTTGGATGATTTCTTTGGTTTGAAGGCAGAAGAAATGGAACTTTCTTATTACCGTAAGTCAGAAAAGGTGAAAACCAATCCCGTAGACATTCTGTCTTGGAAATATTATTGCTATCATCTCTCTAAAAATGATGATTCAACTTTATGCACATTTGACAAGGGGGCAGATACAGAGATGCTGGCAAGAGAGCTGAACAATGTATTTAAAGAAAACAAGAATACGGTGAACAAAACCCAAGAGGTTCTTAACAAGTATGGCATTCGTTTTCTTGTAGTCAATAAGGTTGGGCAAGTTCCTGTTGATGGAATGTCCTTTTGGATAGGAGATACACCGACGATTGTCATCACTGAGAGAATAGCTTCCATTGACAATTTTGCTTTCACCACTTTACATGAGGTCGGTCATGTATTCAAGCACCTTACCCAAAATGGTAAGGCAATGATTAATCTCATGGAGGACAAGAAGAACATCGAGGAGTCTGAGGCTGACGAGTTTGCTTTAAATGCGACCCTACCAAATGCAGACTGGAAAAAGTTCATGGCAAGGACTCGTGATGTTGTACCTTATAAAATAGCACCATATATTCAGACAGAAGCAGACAAACACAATGTCAACCCACAACTTCTGTTCGGACGCTATAAGCATGATATAGGTATATACAAGATAAAGAATTTCTTTGAAACGAAAATTCTATAACGATTCACAAAGCACCATTGGTTACACATTTTATAGCCAATGGTGCTTTGCTTTTTCATCGCCTCATTCTCTCCAATTCATCATCCCTCCGCATTTTCTCATTCAACTTCTCCTGCATCTTGTCCAGAAAATAGGTGCGACTATAGTTCTTGCGTCTTCTGATGTCGGTGTAGAAACGATAGCAGTCCTTGGCTTTGATGCCGAAGAACTGGTACATGGCTTGCGCCAAGTCCTTGAACTTCACATCGCCATCATTCACGCTTCCCATGACGCAGATGCCATATACCATTTCTACAAGGTCAACGGCATTGCCAGTCCATTTTACTAATGGCTTTGATTCTAATGATACTGGTGGGGAGGCTTCTGAAGTGGATGTGGTCACATGAAGATGATATGTTGCTGCCACATGCTCTTGCATTCTGCGGACAAATGCAATAGCCTTGCGCACATACAAGCCTACGGTTCCCAAACAATCCTTTATATGGGGCATTGACAGATGAAAGTCAAGCTCGGTCTCTGCGTATGACAGTGCAAAGACCGCTTGCTTCACGTTGGTGCTGCATAAATCAACCACAACCTTGATAAACTCACGATATGAGTTCTCCAAAGCGTTACCACCTTTGTTCTTATGACCTGCATTCAGCAAGTTGAAAAAATCAGTCTCTATCAAGTTGTATTCCATGTTGCTGTCTCTTTTATGGGTTTGTACTAATTTGATGTTTCTGTGCGCACACCATTTATTAGTCCAATACCTATGCCATTCCAAGACAGACTAAACAATAGGATGATGATATTTCCTGATAATCAGCAACTTTATCAAGAGAATAAGATTTTCACAAGGAAATTGCAAGCAGAAATAGTGTAAGGAAAACCGGACACTCGTCCAATCTTCCTTACACGGTTCTTATACCGTTACAACTTGTTAGTAGGAATACCATACTCTTTCATACGGGCATAGAATGTAGTATGGCTCATTTCCAACATTTTTGCCGCATCACGCTTGATGCCATTGCATTGCTTCAAAGCCCACAAGATACGCTCTCGATTGATCTTGCGTTCTTGTTCATCAAAGTCCAAAGCCTCTTCTGTCAATGCCGATTGTGACAACTGCAAGTCCTCGACATCTATTATCTCATTCTCGCATAACAGCATAGCTCGCATGATACATGATTTCAACTCACGCACATTGCCTGGCCATGTATGGCTTACAAGTGCCCTTTGCGCTTCCTTACTGATGCATTTTATTTCTTTGTCCGTATGCCTATCATATAGTTTCAGGAAGAAGTTAGCTAATGGCATAATATCTTCCTTGCAATCCCGCAACCGTGGAATCTCAATAACCGCTTCGTGAAGTCGATAATACAGGTCGCTTCTGAATCGTCCTTCCCGAACTGCCTCTTGCAGGTTTTCGTTGGTGGCGGCAATAATGCGCACATCAGCCACTTTGTCTTTTATAGCTCCCAATGGTCGGTAGCTCTTGGATTGCAACACACGCAGCAGTATCGCCTGTACGTCTTTCGGCAGGTTGCCTATCTCGTCCAAGAACAGTGTACCTCCAGCAGCCAATTCAAAGTAACCTTTTCTTGCTGCGTCTGCACTTGTGAATGCACCTTTCTCATGTCCGAAGAGAGCGGAAACGGCAAGTTCTACAGAAAGCGTACCGCAATCTACTACCTCAAAAGGCTTGTCGGCTCTTTTGCTTTGCAGATGTATCTTTTCTGCTATATGTTCTTTGCCAGTACCATTGTCGCCCAATATCATAACAGCCATGTCGCTTTTGGCAAACAATTCTGCCATTTTGTATATACGGCGAAACTTCTCACTTTTGCGGTAAACAATCTTGTTATTCAACTCGACGAGTCGTTTCTGCTTGTCTATGATTTCTTCCAAACGTTCATAAACTACATCAAGCAACAATTTCTTCGGTATATAGTCTTCCGCTCCCAACTTCATAGTCCTCACGGCACTCATGCTTTCATCGTAAGATGTCATGATGATAAATGGATTCTGGTAGCCGTTACTACGCATCCATTCCAACAGGTCGATGCCGTTATCATTCCCCAAGCGCATATCCGAAATGACAACATCCCATTCAGAGGATTCCCTCACAGCTTTCAGACCATCTCTGTAATTGTAGCATAAGATTGTTTCCCATCCCTTCGCCTCCAACTTCTTGCCCAACATATTGCAAAATGTCGGGCTGTCTTCAATGATTATTACTTTCTTCATACTGTTACCTCCTCAATTTTCTTTTGTGCGGCTTTGATGATTTCCTCACCATGTGCGAAAACATCCTCAACCGCTTGGTTGATAACGTCGTCTGATGATGTAGAATCTTCTATCAGGTCAAAAAGATAGTTCAAAGACTCGTCAGATTGTACCATCATCCACGAGCTTCTTGCGTGGTGAATGGCATCGGACATTTTCTTGCGGTTCTCCTCTTTTGCTGCATTACGGATACTGCCCAATGTGTCAGTCATTTCCTTTACGAAATTCTCCAAAGTCTCTTTTTCATTGCCGTAGGTCAGCAACATAGAGAAGTCTATTTGTTTTTCTGCTATCTTGCCATTCACACACTTTCTTGCAGTGTTTATCAAATCCTTGTCAGACATCGGCTTGAACAGACAAGCGACAAATCCTGCGCCAAGCAGTTCTTGCTCACTCACATTTGGTGCTGCTGTCATAACGACAACAGGAATGGTCTTGGAGTTACGCACGTTCACCATACGCATCATTTCCAGAATCTCGATACCATTCACTTCAGCCATCTTCAAATCCGTTATCAGCAGATCATAAGATTTTTTGCGCATCATATCCAATAAATCCGTGGCATTATTACAAGTGTCACATACAATGCCGTTTGATGCAAAAGCCTCACGAATGGTACTCAGTTGCACATGGCTATCATCAATGGCAATGACAGTAAACGAATCTTGTCGTTTCGTTCTATACTGGATTGGTTCCACATTCTGCTTTTCGGCTGCAGCCATAGGAAGACTAATGGTAAAAATACTTCCCAGCCCTTGGTGACTGGACACATCGATTTTTCCTTTCATCAGTGAAACGAGGTTCTTGACAATGGAAAGCCCCAAGCCAAATCCCGGTTGGGTGACCGCATTTCCCAATCTTGCAAATTCCTTGAAGACTTGTTTTTGTTGTTTGTCATCCAATCCTGTTCCTGTATCCTTAACCTTTAGCATGAACACACCATTCTTATAGGTTGTGGACAATACTATCTCACCCTTTCCCGTATATTTGATGGCATTGGAAAGCAGATTGCGTCCTATTGTAAGCACCTTTTCCTTGTCTCCATTGACAACACCATCAGCCTTATTGTTGACGCTCAATTCCAGTTGTTTCTTCGCAGCAAAGGGTTCATACTCCATCTTTAATTGCTCGGCAATGTCCATCATACGGAAAGGGCGTTCCTTGACGGTCGCCTTTCCATTCGCTAATTTGGAGTAAACCAGGAAACTGTCTATCATAGAAGTCAAGCCTTTCGATGTGTCAACAATCAAGTCGGCATACCGTTTGCTTTCATCCGTAGCATCTTCAAGTCCGCTAATCTTGCGAGCATAATCCTTGATGGCAGACAATGGACTGCGCATCTCATGCGTTACTGTCAGCATCACCTTTCTTGTTTCTTCCTTGCTCTTACGTGTCTTGAATGCGAATCGCCACACCAATAGGAATAATACGAAAAATACCAATATCAACAATCCTATCATCCCTATATAATAATAGGTATAATTGCCTTCCAAGTCTGCGATTTGTCGCTCACGAACTTTGATGCCTTTATCCACATTCTCATCAGCTATGCTGATTACTCTTTGCAACTGCTTATTGATACCTTCATTTCTGTTTCCAAGACTATCCAATATCTCCACTACCTTACGGCTTTGCTGGTGATGTTTAGCAACAACCGTTTGGTTTAGGTTGGTGAGCATCTTTTCAGTTTGGGTTAAACGGCTGCCTGTTGTTACTGCATTTTCTTTCTTGCCGAACAATCTGCTGAAGAAACCTCGCTTCTTTGGCTTTGCCTGCTGTGGCAGAGCTGAAAGTCTTTTGCTTTCAGTCTTATTCTGCTCTACAATTCTTGGAACTTCTGCAGTCAGCTTTTCTTGAGTGGCATTCAGTTCCTGCATAGCATCCTTTATATCCAGAAGGAGCTGTTCCTTTTCTGCAAGAAGATGGCAGATTGTATCAGAATCTTCTTTCGGACAAATACCTGCGATGCCTTGAAGCATACTGTCCACTTCCAATCGAAGCGAATGATACTCATTTACATCTGTTGAGTCCCAATCCGCAACCATTTCACCAAGCAGTGACAATTCCGTTATGTGCAAGTTTAAGTCATGCACATTCTTTCGCCACCGATGCAGTTCTGTATTTCTACACTCTATCTCCTTTCTGTCGCGCCATTCAAATAGGCCGATTACAATGGTACATCCTACGATGACGATGGCAGTCATGATGCCTAATGCCATCCATCTACAGATATGCCCGGTCTGTTCTTTGCGTTCCATGTTGTTTACTTTTTACGTTTCTATTACTTCATTATTGCTTTGCACTAACAATTTAATCGGCAAAGATAATGGCAGGAAGCATCAAAGACGAATATTTATATATATTATAACAACTTTTATCTATTTTCTTAGAAAAATATAGCATATTATTAGGGAAATATACAATATTACGATGTAAATGATAGTGATTATGTCAAATGCTTACAATATGAGAAGAAATGCACACCAAATTGAAAAAGGATGGCAAGAAATCATATCTTGCCGTAACTACTCAGCACCCTATGGGCATAAGTAATCGTCTTACTGTTGTACTACAGCAAGAATTGCATTGAATTTAGAATTTCCGTTCTTCATAGCAGTTTCAGCAATGGAGTGCAGCTTGGCAAAATCATCGGCACCGCTGTCTGTTCGGAAGCAACCGCTGACTTTCTGCTTTATCTTGATTTTCCTAACTCCCCGCTCACTGGCATTGTTCTCGTAAGGCACACTTGGATTGGAGAGAAAGGTAAATAGGTAGTCTTTGACTTTAAGGATACCCCTCTTGAATTTCTCAAACTCGTTATCTAAATGCGTGAGGCTTTCACCCAAGAGGTTCTTCATCTTTGTCTTCAGTACCTTTATCTTTCTAGAGGTAATGTTGTCCTCTCTTCTGAGATTTATAGAGTGTTCTATCAGATGGATGAATCTCCGTGACCAGTTCTGGTTTGGATCCAGTTCGTTCAGATACTCTGCATTCCTAAGAAGATGAGCCAGGCAGACCTGATGGTCCTTAACATTCATCTTGAAGTAGCTCTGATGTCTGTCAGTCACAAGTGTCGAATAGGGAAGTCCCTTTGGAAACTTGGAATCTATGGCCTTCTGACCTCGCGATTCAGACTGGAACACGTATGTAAGCAGGTCGTTCTGGAATATCCAATTCCAATGCAGATGCTTTCCTACCGCAGCACCCGTTTCATCGGCTCCTACGACAGACGCTGTTTCCAGCCTCTTGCGTATTTCCTCGTATGCACCATCTGCCTTGCCGCTATTCTCTTTGAGTATGTTCTGCACTGTTCCCTCACTTATATTCTGGCCGGACAGGTCAGATATAAGTTCTGCAATTCTTTTGAACGGAATACACTGCACTACATTAAGGTATGTCACCAGTGCACGGAGGTTGTCACCATACTTGATACGGCAGTTGGGAGCTTCGCAGTTGTTTACACAACCGCATTCACAGACCTTCTCGTAATACTGTTCCTCGCAGGTCTCTACGACCACCTTGATATCAACAATTTGTGTCTTACGGATCTTCTGGCATGGTATATCAATCAAGAGCCGACCACAGCATTTACAATAGACAGGTTCGTGCTTTACAATTACGTCTGGTTCAGCTATAGTCTGCAGTGTGTGACCCTTGTGGCCAGGCTGTCCACCGCTCGGCTTTCCGCTTGGCTTGCGAAGAGACTTTGTCCTGCGCTGCTCACGGGAAGCGATACTTTCTTGGGATGGAGGGATACTGCTGTTACTGCTGTTTTTCTCGGGCTTTCCTGGTGTACTTGATGTATCGTCATCAGTTTCCTCGAGTTCCTTGATACGCTCTTTAGCAACGGCAAGTTCTGACTTTGTGGAAGCAAGTTCTGTCTTTAGATTATGTATCTCCACGTCCTTCTGGTTAATGACACGGTTGAGGCGTCCGATCTCCTCTGTCTTCTCGGAGTCGGACTTCTCAAGTTTGCGCAGACGCTGGTTTATCTGGCGCAAAACAATATCTATGTCAGTACAGTCGCTTGCCATTTTTTGGTGCAAAGATAAGCATTTTTCTCCACATGGCAAAATCATGATTTACATCCCTTAACGCAGGCTTTTGACTTACGGGGAATGCAAAAACGTATCTCCTGGCAGATAATCTGTTGAAGGACGATAATAGACAAAGGAGACATATTGGAGGCATCATCGGAAAAGAACTCGTTAAATGAACTGTTTTAAACAGCCTACGTCCTCATCGACTCAATCATTAAAAAGTTTGTAATGATGAAGAAAATAAGCAAAATCAAGTTTATGCTTTATTAACGAGAAGTTTTCTATAGGGGTGCTGAGTAGTTACTTCTATAGGGGTACTGAGTAGTTACATTTTTTATGTTGCCTGACAATAGCGGTTGTCAACAAAAAAAGATGATAAGAATATAAATCCTATCATCCTTTTTGTTTTATTGAGGAATCATGCATTTGTTATCTTTTTCTCGAAAAACGCTGTAAATGGTATTAAAATTTCCATTCTTATCCCAAAATGCTATATATTGATATTGCAACCAAAGTAGATCAGTCTCTTCTGATATGGATTAACTTTAGTTTGACTATAATCATAATTATAATAAAAATAATGTTGATTTATTTGGTTGAATATATTCGTGATAGAAATGAATGGAGTTATACCCACTTTTGCAAGGTTGATATGTTTATTAACTGATAAATCAATTGTAAAATATCTTTTATATCTCTTGCTATTTAATTCCCCAAAAATCGGACATGTACCTTTGTTACCTTCTATTGGAGTATAAGGTAGTCCTTTTCTATAAAGACATGAAATAGAAAAATTGCAAATATTATTATTTATATATGTGATTATTCCTTTCAACATATGCTTGAAATTGTTTTCAGTGTCATATTTTTTGCCCAAATAGTTGAATCTAGAATCTAATAAAACATAGCAACCATAAAACTCAAAATTCTGCCATTTATAATTTCCTGATAGTTCAACACCAAATATATTATTTCTCAAGAATTCTGTACCACCCATATTTACAAGTACATATGGTATTTTTTCTATTTTCTTATATACGGCAGCAGAGAACGCAATTTTAGAATTTATACTATATTTCCAGTCTAACGAAATCTGTTTAGATGTTGCATTTTCGATTTTTCGATAGTAATAACTTGGAATAGTCATAGAGTTATAATTGCCAAATGATAAAAATAAGGTGTTTGTATTGGATATATTACATTTAATATTCGCTTGCCAGGAAATATATGAACATGATTTACTTAAATACCCCCATCGTCCACTTGCACTAAATGCAAAATTATCCATTTGCCATTTGCTATAAACGAAAGTTTCAAATTTATTGGAAATAATTAGCTTCTTGTGAATTTTCGTAGAGTCCATATTGCCTAAAAAGTAAGAAGCGACTGGATATTCTCCACGATATTTATAAAAATTGTATTCATAATCACAACCAATACTTAAAATGAAATTTTTCTCATAATAGTGTTTAGCAGATAAAGAAATAAAAAGGTTTTTCATTTGGGTTGTATCAGAAATTGCACCATACTCATATGAATTCTTGCTTATATCCCAAGATACATTTGCCCCAAATGTATTATTGTTTTTGTGTAACCGATAGTTTAAGATATAAAAATTTCTTACATTTTTAGCATTTTGTTCTCCTGTATAATTATACTCAGATTTCTCTGAGCCATATTTTTCATTTATTAAATACGAATATAAGTTTAAAAAAGAGTTAGTTGTGAGGATTGTTCTAAAGTTTATTCCCACATCTATAGAATGAAAATTATGCAAATAGTTTAAACTCGAAGAGTTCAAATCTTTATATAATTTAGATGATTGTTCATTACCATATATTTGCATAAATGTTTTATCCGAAATTTGATAGGAATGAAATATGCCAATATTAGCCAATGACATAGACACACTCGTTTCTTTCTTTTTATATAAGTTTTCTGTTGTTCGCAAATCCACTATGCCACCGATTGAATTCCCAAATTCTAAAGGAGGATTACTAGGATAAACCATCTGTTTAGCAACAAGTTCAGGACTAAACAAGCTAAAATTTCCTATTCCATTTATTTGTTGATTACGAACAGGATTTTTAATAGGCACTCCATTTACATAAACACGACTAAAATTACCTGAACTACCTCGTAGTTCAGGATTAGCATTTTCATTCGTTGATGTACTATATGATTGTAAGGATATCGCTTTTAGAGGGTCTGCATTTGCTGCTGGAGACATATAAATTGCGACTTTATCTAAATTACTTGTTGCAAACTCATTGCAAGCTGTAACTTCTGCTTTAATGGCTACTTCAGGAAGGGACACAGTTTTCTTTTCAGCGATTAATTCAATTTTACAAGAATCAGTAATCGCAGACAAAGCAATCTTGAAATCTTCAAATTCTAAAGAACTAACAACAAGAGTATCTCTTTGTAAGCTATCAGGCACTTCCAGCTTAAAGCCTCCCATTTCGTCAGTTGTTGTACTTACATTATTATTATTCTCTAAATAAACGCTTGCAGCAAAAATTGGTTTTTTATTAAAAAAAACATGCCCACAAAATTGTGTTTGACTATGAATTGTTACTATGGCAAAAAATAATTGACATAGCAATATAATGTAAAATTTATTTTTCATACTTTTTGAATGATGAGTCATAGGGAAATTCTTTAACTGCTTTATTATAAAAACTATGTAGCTTAGCAATTTGACCTACAGATTGATAATAAGCCAAAATTAATAAATAGGCTTCTTTCCTTCCCCAAGATGGCAAATATGCATTTTTAATTTTTTGTGAAGGTAAGGATAATGCTTTGAGTAGATAACTTTCGCATTTCTCCTTACCACCATATACTTTAGGAGTATAATAGTCTATTATGGCGAGGACAAACCAACCACGAATATTTTTAGGTTCTTTTTGTATAGCCAATTTTGCATTATTTTTACTTTTTGTAGCAAGTACTCCACTCTCCATACCTTTGGTATACCGAATGCTTTGGCTTTGCATATAAGCAATTAAAGCATAATCTTCCGTTGTAAAATTTGCGTTTTTTTCTAACATATCAATAGCCTCGTTCAACATGCTTTTTGCATTATTACCTTTGTTCACAGAAATATAATACAACGATTTGCACATCTTGATATAAGCTTTCCAGTAAGTCCAAATATTTCCTTTTTTTGAGTTCATTTTTCTTTCAATATTTTTTAACGGTTCTATTGATTTTTCTTTAAATGACTCATTTAAAGCATTGTCTACATTTACTTGAATGAAATTACTATCAGCTACTGCATTTTTTCCAAAAGAGCCAATACTGCCTATCAGTATAAACATTGTCCAAACTATAATAATTCTTACCATAATAAGTTTATTTTATAATTAATATATATTTTAATAAAATCACTAACAAAATTCCCCAAATGACAAAATGTAGGAGCCATAAAGGACTTAGGAAATAGGAATCCCGTATGTTTTTTATATATTTTTGAATATTTTCTTCTTGTTCTTTATTTCCGATATAATGTGGAATCTTTTTCAGTGCATTTTTATTAGCTATCCAAAACATAACAGAAGAATAATCTGAATAAAATGGATTCGTCTCTGCTATAATTTGCAGCGCAACTACAATTAATGCTAAATTAAGTTCATTTATGCTTAATAAATTCAAACAAAGGAAAACTATTAGAGTAGTTATATTACCACTTAACAAATATAAAATACGCTTAAAAGGAGTTATTCCAATTTCTAACACAGACACATAAAATCGAGGAAAAGGACACAAAGAAAAAGAAACCTTATCTATATGTAATCCTAAGAGTTTAGCCATACAATAATGACCTAATTCATGCAAAAAAATAATAATTGCTGAAATTATAATTATTAAAAATATATTATACATATGTACTTTTTAAGTTAATGTGACTTTTCTACAAATTTACCCAAACAGCCAATTATTGGGGATCCTGCCTAACAAGAATATTATGATACTTTTTATATTTCATCGTTTCAAATTCATATTTTTACTAATAATATAAACAAGAAATTGCAAAAATATAATTACTACAATTATTAAATGCCAATCTCCTTCTCCACGTATTATATGTAATACTGGAGTTATTGGATTGAACTGAATAAAAGTAGCGATAGTTGGATTCATATCTGTTATTGGATAAAAACAATCACTCAAAAAAATAATAACATAAAAGATTGCATTGAAAATGCTCCCTTCAGAATTACTATCTTCCAAAAGTTCAGCGATAACTTGCCCTATTAATGAAAAAACATATACTCCAACTATCACACCTCCTTCAATAGTTAGTAATTCTTCCAAACTAAATACAGTTTTGGAAATTACTGAGGAAAATATAAGCAACAAACCTACAGCACAGGTTATCATTACTATGCGACTTAAAACCAATGCAGACATTTGAACAAAATAAGCATAGGGAATGGTTTTTAGTACTTTATCCATTCCGTCATGTTTATATTGAACTATAATTCTTCCTAATGCCATAATAGCATTACTTGCAGTAATTATTGCAATAATTCCAGTACAGATAAACTTAGTATAGGTAGAAGAATCATTTCCCCATATAAAGATAAACACAAAATATAGGAAAATAGGAAATATGAATGAAAAAAACAATGCTTTTTTCACTCTCAAAAAATTTAATACTTGATAGTACGTTCCTAAAAATATTGCTTTCATATTTCTACGCTTTTATATCTTTAATGTAATTATATATATCTAGTAAATCTACATTTACAACTGAATACTTAGATGTGTATCTAGCTATATTTGTTATATATTTTTCATCAAGACTATTTAATAATATATTCACTTGCCCATTATTCTTATAAGCAGGATATTGACCTAATTGATCCATACAGATGCCATCTTCTATCACAATTTTGAAACTAAACGGATATACCTTCTTTATCTCCTCTTTTGTACTTGGCGATAATAGCAGTTTACCTTCTTTCAAAAACATTAATTTAGAAGCATATTTTTCAGCCTCTTCCCAATTATGAGTTGAGAAGATTACAGTTTTTTTATTAAACTGTAGATAATTATTCCAAACCATTTCCAATGTTTTTTCATCTACACCAGAACTAAATTCGTCTAAAAACACAATACTAGGATTATGCATTAAAGCTATTGCTAAAGCAACCTTTTTTTTCTCACCTTTTGATAATGTTTTCATAAATTGGTTCTGTATTTTCTGTATGCCAAGAATATTGCAAAGACTATGATATTCTGCGTTAGCACCGCGTATAGCAGCAAAATACTTTATAACTTCACATACTTTTAACCATGGAAATATTTCTGCTTGATCCCATACGATTCCGTAATTAAATTTAACTTTTGACGAAATAACACCATCAATCAAAACACTGCCATTGGTAGGCTTAATTATTCCGACCATCAACTCCAATAATGTAGTTTTTCCAGACCCATTATCTCCTAGTATTGCTATTTTATCTCCTTTATTAGCACTAAAAGATATATTGTCTATTATACTTTTTCCCATACTTGTTGTATAGGTTAAATTATTTACATTTATTATTTCCATACGCTTAATTTTTTCCAATAACAATTATTCCTTGAATCGTTTCTACAGGAGAGATTACTTTCAAAAAACTATTAATGTTATCATCTATATACCCTCCTAATATGCAAGATCCAAGCTTTAACGACTCGCAAATCAATGAGATGTTTTGGCATACAGCTCCAACTTCTTGTAGTATAAACCGATATCCTCTTTCTGCATATTTTATCATACTACGTTGGAACAATGAAGTTATAAATATAATACATGAACACTCTTCCATAATTATATTACCACATGCAATATTAGGCTTCAACTGTTCTATTTTCATATTTTCATCTATAAATTCTAGACTATCAGAATCTGGACGATAATGATATAAGCCAGTTTTTATTGAAGCCTTATTTATATACACATACAATTCAAGAGGGTATAACGCCCCACCTGATGGAACTGCCCTATAATGCCATATTTCATTTTTACCACGTACTTTTGCTCCCCCTGTTATACCATAACTATAATGTAATATCTTATAAAGTTCTACTGTTGAGATTTTATAGTCTTTATAAAGTCGTTTCGTTCGACGGTTTGCTATCAAATGCAGTAAAGGATTCCCGTCTTCTACATAGCCAACCCCTAGTTTTATTTGGGGTTTAGAGACATATGTTTTGTATGGACAAATAGCACGATGTATCATATTAGGATTACTAAAAAGCACTATACGTTCATGTTCTTCGACAAAACTAAATTTATCAAATTTGGAAACTTCTTGGTATCTTAACGCAAGAGAATTCTCAAAATATTTTAAATTTGTTACAGAAATATCAATGTCTTCTATTATGTTATTAATTTGTCTCATATTTATATTTTTTATGGAAATGGATGTGGAAATTTATTTAAGTTTCTAAAATCATGAGAGATATAGCCACATTTTACAGGAACTTCATATAATCTTTTTCCTCCTAACGGATAATAAGAATATGCACCTGTCATTTGAAGCAATTGTGGCACTATGACCCTTGTGCAATACATTCAACGCGTCTATCGTTGTTAAGTCTTTTACCAACACATTATATTTCTTAGCTTTTAACTTAGATGAAACATCCAAAATTTTGTCTTTTACACTCAATGAACTAATTTCATTTATATCAACATAAATTGATGGTTGTGCTTCAATCCAAGGAGAAAATACACCTTTGTACTTAGGATTCTTAAGATAAAAGACAGAATGCTGTGCAAAATCTTTTAAATCTGCAAAATTATCACTAGGCACGCTTTTGTCAATAGAGAGTATATACCTAAAATAAGGTATTGCCTGAGCTATTTCTTGTATGACTTTCTTAAGGGCTTCACCTTTTGTGCTACGTGTTGCTGTCCCAACAGCAATAAAATCACCGAAATCAGCATGTCCCATACATATGCCAAAAATAGTTGGAACTTCTAAATCATATGTTATATCAAATAAGTGCCAGTCATATTGTACAGGAAATATAGAGTTTATGTATGTACTTATATCTTCCGAGATAAATATTTTTGGGGAAACTATTTTTTGAAACCATGTAAGAACAAAAGAATCTCGCTCTATAACCTCGTATAAAGATGTTAACACTGATTTAAAATAGTTACTATGAGCAGCCAATCCTGTAGATACCCCATAGAAAATGGGTCTAGGATCTTTATTCCATGGCAAATAAATAAAAGTAGATGGACATAACTTGTTTTCTCCTGTTGTTATATCTACACAATTATCCCAATAAACCACAGTCTCCTCATCAAAATTTTGAATCGTGTCATTGTTTGATTTGAAAGAAGCTATTTGTTCTTTACTAAACAAGGCAAATTCTTTCGGGTTTATTGCAGAAGCACCAAGACTTTTATAGGAAGCTTTTAACATTTGTTCTTGCTTAAACAGAGCAGGACAATATCGTTCAATAGTTTCCCCTATTGTAGTCATATAAGCATGGTACATTTCTTTACCACTTCCGCTACTTCGTCCTCCATAGCGGGCACCTCCTAAGATTGTTGTGTCACAAGGAACAATCCCAAAGCTATTGCACAAAGGATCTTCATTCATTCTACAAGCTCTACTAATAGAACGAAGGATACCATTTTGATATGATATAAGTTTTTGACTTTTAAAAGCCATATTCTGTATATAACCCATAACTTTATTATTTATTAAGAGTAATCATCTCCAACCATGGAGAATATGCATATTGTATTTTTGGATTACAATGAATACATAAAGGGTTTTTCAAAAAATAATGTTTTGTTATACTGTAACTTGTCGTATCAAACAACAAAACATTTTTCCATGTTTCAGGAACTCCTATACCCAAAATATATTTATTAATATCCAGTAAAACAATATTGGCAACGATGTCATCATACGGAAATGCACAAAGATTGTTTTTTGAGAAAGCATTATGTTTTAACAAATAATTTCTGTATGCATCAGTATAGACTTTATTATAATCATTGCTAGCAATTCTACTTTCCAAACACTCGTAGCATCCTGTTTCTTCACCATGAAAAAGCGGACCTATACTGTAATGATTACTATCAATCATGCCATCGATAAAAATCCACGGTTTATTTTGTTCAAGCATTAATTGATTAAACAATGAAAGCAAACGAGGATTCCAATAATATGCATCCATTACATAAAAGTCATATAAGTTGGAAATTTCTTTAAGCCTTTTCTCGGAGAAGTCCTCATTTGGAATCCAAATACCATCAACCTTTGTATAGCCAAATTTTTGTGCTTTTTCCAGAAAGCATTTGCCTAATTGTTGGTGACCAACGAAACAGATTTTACAATCACTTGGTATAGGAGATAATCCATGCCAAAAAGCAAACGAACCTTTCTGATTTTCTAAACCTGTTGAAACATCAGTATAGTTTGAACTATTTAATAAAGAGCATTTTTGTAATTCTTGTACAACATCTAGGACTTTACTTTGGTTATATGCCTTTAATTCTTCTCGAATCTGAGCAAAGCTATGAATATCTTCTTTTTCATACATTTTAAGTATGCTCAAGAAAATTTTCTCCTCATCTGAATCGGAAAATTCAAAGACAAGAGTATCACTTTTAGTTCTTACTTGATACGCATTATTTTGAGAGTCGAAAAATATATCAAATTGCTTCATATGTTCTTGAATTTTAGTTAAAGGCGAGGTAAAACTTAGTTATTTTACCTCGTCAATAGGAATAGTAAATACTACTCAGATGCACAACTACAACAACAGCAGCAACAAGAAACAGAAATGTTTACATTGTCTGCTGCAGCTACGGCCTGAACCGTAGAATTTGCAATTAATCTTCTAACCTTCATAATCCTTATTATTTTGCACTAAGCCTATTTTTCACCTTTCCAACAAGTAAGGCCTTTAACTTGCTTGAAAATTTAAACAACCAACAATCTAAGCATTTATTAGACGTAATTGCTTTGGTGTTTTTTCATTTGCAAAAGTAATAAAAAAAACTATTTCATCAAAATGTGTCAATCAAAATATTTTTATTAATCAATGAAATGTATTAATTTGATACATATAAAGCGTTATTTTCAACAAAGTGAAATATAACCAACATAATAAACGGTTTGTACTTACACATTCGTATTTTGTAGAACAAACATATACAAAACCATATAATAAGAGGTATGCATATTACATATATATGTCTACCCCTTATTATATAATTTAAGACATGAGTCCACTTGAAAAAGTGTTCTCGTTAAAAGTTTAACATACATTCGTTCTTTGACATTTTGTAATCTGGAGTTTTTTGTACCTTCGAGGTCTCAAACAATAATTCAAGTTATGTTCAAGAAGAGTCCAAAGACAAAGCAATTCGATATGTTCAGTTCTCCTTCAGAACTGTTATGTGAGCGTGAGGGACGCCTATACGATGCCCCATCAGCTTGGCACAACACGTTCTACAGAGACGTGACCTCTAATATAGACGAGGAGATATTCAAACCACTCTATACAACAGAAAAGGACGACAACCATGTTGGTCGCCCAAATGTTCCTATACGCATCCTCGTAGCCATGATTATATAAAAGGAAGGAATCGGTTGCAGTGATGAACAGCTATATGAGCATTGTCGCTTCAATTTGCTCTATCGTCGTGCGCTCGGCATGGTGAGTCTTGACGAGCAATGCCCAACCATCGAATCCTACTATGGCTTTCGTCGTAAACTTTGTAAGCATGAAGAAAAGTTCAAGGAGAACCTCTTCGACAAGTGCTTCAAGCAAATAACGAAGCTGCAAGCCAAGGTATATCGAATCTCAGGCAAGTCCATACGTATGGACAGCAAACTCATTTCCAGCAATATTGCCTGGTATTCTCGCTATGAGACAATACAAAAGAGCTTTGTCTCAGCTGTCACGAAAGAAGAGCTAGAACGTATCTCCGACCAATTGATTCGTCAGCAAGCCTTGGCATTCTTCGTTGAGGATGCTGCCAAGACAGTGTATCGTACTGATAGTGAGACGATGGGTAAGCGTCTTTTGACCTTGGGCATAGTCATAGACTATATTCTCACCCATTCCGTTTCTGGGGCCAAATCCCTATTGGAACGGGTGTTCTCTGAGCAATACGAGAAGTCAGACGATGGTGTTGTTTCTGTGCGTGACAAGAGAAAAATCTCAGCCAACAGTGTACAGAATCCCAACGATCCCGATGCAGAGTATCGTGGCAAGAACAAGCAGAGAGTAAAGGGATTCGTAACCAACATCACAGAGACTGTACCAGAGGATGGCAAACCAAGTCTGATAACAGCCGTAAAGGTGAAGGGAGCCACTGCTGCCGATAATGATTTCTTCGAGGGAGCCGTAAAGGAAACCGAGAAGGTAACAGGCAACAATGTAAAAACGCCTATGTCGATGGTGTTTACCAAAGCGAGAAGAATCGAGAATTTGCCAAGGATAAAATCAATATCATCTCAGGTGGTTTACAAGGAAAACCTTCCCGTTTTAACCTGAACCTAAAGGATGACCAGACGCAGGAAGTCACGGACAAGACCACAGGAGAAATCAAGACTGCAATCCCTGTAAGACCGGATGAATGGAAGATTGTCCTTGAGAACGCCGATGGCAAGAAGTCATATAGGTATTTCAAGGAGGATCATGTGGACAAGGCTGAGGTCAGACGCCAAGTTGAGTCCATACCGTTTGAAGAGCGGAAGAAACGCAACAACGTAGAAGCTGCCATGTTCCAGTATGGCTTCCATACAAGAAACAACAAGACCAGATACCGCTCACTTTTTAAGCACGGCTTGCAAGCAATTGCAAGATGCGCTTGGATGAACATGCGCCGTCTTTTCTGGTTTGACAACAAATTAAGTCTCCAAATTGCACAATAAGTAGTTCAAAGAGCGAATAGCCCCATTTTGAGGCATTTTTAAGGCTGTAGTAGCGTGCTAAAGTTGTTTGATCAACTAATGAGCACTAACTCTTCGCCAGAGTTAGTTAACGCCAAGGGCAGAATATAACTGCCCAAGGCTATTGTTTTATTTAAGTAGAACCCACTTTTTCAAGTGGACTCCTGTAAGTTGAGCAAAAACGTATTTGTCTTGAAACATAGTAGCCAATTCTTTTTGGCTGCAAAGTTACAAAATCAAGTCTGTTTCATTGCAAAATACGACATAAAAGACTATAAATCAACTATTTCAAAGATCGAATTGCCCTATTTTATTGGACAGTAGTAAATTTAAAATACTATTCGAATTTTGGGGAGGAGAATTGTTGCTTCCATATGCTCGTTTTCGGTTTTGTTATACATCTTATGGGATTTATCATGTTTATCTATCTTAGGAATGTGTGACACTAATTCAAACTGTATCTTTCTGTCCAATGCCGCCAGTTCCGCTTTAAGACCTTTCAGTTCTTCCTCTTTCTTCCAAGTCTTGCCAGCTATCTCTTCCAGTTGCGGTATTTCCTTTTCCAAAGCCTTGCATCTTGAATCATACTGCTCAATGTAGCTTGGTATCTTCTGTAAGGCATTCAGAAAGTTGTTTGCCGCTGCTATCGGGTCCGACTTGGCAATGTGACCGTAGTTGTACTGGTACTTGTAATTGCCCTCGACAAAAAAGCGGTTGTCAACAAATGGAAGACCATTCTCGAAACTTGTCTCGCTGACAATCTTGACAGGGAATCCGTAGATTTCTCCAATCCGCTTGTATTGTCCGCCAGTTGTCTCTTTCTCCGCCAACATTTGCAGATGCTTTCCTATAACCTCTAAGTTCGTGGACTCCACACCATCAAGAGTGATGAGGTTGAGGATGTTGCCGTCCTTGTCTTTCTTGGCTTTGCCCATAAACTTGCCGTAGTCCTCGGTCATTCCCTTGAGAGAGGCTTTGTTGTTGCCCAGCTCTGCCGTCTTTGACTGCAATTTTGTTTCTGAGTCACGCTTGCCCTTGTTAAACGATTTGCGCTCACCCTCCAGAGAAGCAACCTTCTTCTCCAACTTCGCCTTGTCAAGCAAGTCGGTATTTCCGGAGAGAATAGCCATATACTCTGAAAAATTCATGCCCGATTTCTCGTCCATCGCTCCCTCGTCAATGGTTCTCGCTCCCAAGGCTCCGCTTTTCAACTGCGAGATAAAAGTCTGCTTGCAGTGCAGGAGGTTGAACTTGTACGAGTCAAGCGACTTTTCCACCGCATAGATGATGACATCCACCTTGTTGTCGGCATACAGCTTGGCAATCTCGTTGCCGGCACGCACCCCTCGACCGTCACGCTGTGCCAAGTCTGACGGCCGCCACGGTGTATCCAAATGATGGATAGCCACACACCGTTTTTGTGCGTTTACACCTGTACCCAACATGGATGTGGAGCCGAACAATACTCGTACCGAACCCTCGTTCATGGCTGCTATCACCGCCTTTCTTGCCCTCTCGTTCTTGCACTCCTGAATGAAGCGAATCTCTGACGAGGGTATTCCATAATCCTCTATCAGCTTACGCTTGATTTCAGAATACACGTTGAATTCCCCAGGTCTGTATGTGCCAAGATCTGAGAATACGAACTGCGTGCCCTTGTGATTGTCATAGCGTTTGTAATAGTCCGCTATCATCTTGGCACAATGGCTCGCCTTGTTGTCGGGATGATCCTCACAAGTCGGGTTTATCATGCGCATATCGAGAGCCATCTTTCGGGCATAGTCCGTGGCTATGAGCATCTTTGCCTTCTCTTCCGTTTCCGACAGTGGCAGTCTTCCGAGGATGGTGGCATCACCCGTCTTGGCAAACTCCATTAGCTTTTGGATGAAGTCCTCCTGCTCGGG